>FZPV01000052.1_pt1 | contig 95469 bp, 90 predicted proteins | sample 1534821 | NCBI WGS metagenome assembly FZPV01 (sample SAMEA104161955, study PRJEB21768) | metagenome | isolation source: underground water
GGATCGGTAGCGATGCTGTCCTCGTTGTGCGCGCGCACCATCCCAGCATGAGTCTGAGCGACAATCTCCAGCGCGTCTTCCAGCTTCATAGCCTCTTTCATTTGATCAGCAGTACCGGGCAATCCACCAGATGCAGCACCTTGGTCACCACGGAACCCAGCAGGAACAGCTGCAAGCCACCCTCTCCCTGCCTGCACATTACGATCTGATCCACCGCCTGCTCGCGTGCATATTGCGCGATGGATTCCGCCGGCGTGCCGACGCTGATGTGGTACTGGTAAGGCAGATGCGCTGCGTCCAGTGCCGCGCGCGCCGCTTGCAAGGCAGCCGCACCCTGTTCGCGATAGTAATCGTTGATGGTGTCCTGATTGATAAACAGTTTGACGTTACCCGTGGCGACTTTCCATTGCACGTTCAGCAGCAACAACTGCGGCGTCTCACCGAACATCTCCATGTTGCGAACGACGTAGTCCAGCGCGCGCTGAGCACCTGACGAACCATCGAGCGGAAGCAGTATCTTCATCGTAATCCTCTTTAGTCTTGCCTGACCGGTAACACGGACACCTTGCCGTCCACCAGATCAACCGCTTTGCCGACCGTCGCCCGGCGCGACGCCAGCCATTGTCCAACCACCAGCACCAAGATCGCGCAGCCTGCCGGAATCAGCCAGTGCAACGCATGTTGCGCCTGTAGCAACGAGGCGAACAGCGCTTCGCTGACCAGCATTTCTCCGGCAACATACCCCAGCAACGCCCCCCCGCCATAAATGATATAGGGGAAACGACCGATCAGTTTGAGCACCAGCTGGCTGCTCCAGGCGATCAGCGGAATACTGATCAGCAAACCGAACACCAGCAGCGAGACATTACCCTTGGCTGCTGCCGCCACGCCGAGCACATTGTCCAGACTCATCACGAAATCGGCGACGATAATGGTTTTAACCGCACCGATCAGGCGCGCGTCAGCCACAACGCTGCCTTCATCGTGTTCGTCTTCAGGCAGAATCAGCTTGATGCCGATCCAGATCAGCAGCATTGCACCGACCAGCTTCAGGTAGGGCAAGGACAGCAGACTGACCGCAAAGAAGGTCAGCACGATGCGCAATACCACCGCACCGGCCATCCCGTACAGAATACCCTTTTTACGCTGCGCCTCCGGCAGATTCCGGCAAGCCAGCGCAATCACCACGGCGTTATCGCCCGACAACAGCACGTCGATCATGATGATTTTCAGTACATCCACCCAGAACTGGGGGGTTACAAGCATTTCTAACAAAGCATTCCTTTCAATAAAATATGAGGAGGGTTAAAGAGGTAAAGGATAAGGGATCGCACCTGCGGTGCTCAAGGGAAAAACCCTTCACCCTTCCTTCCTCAAGCCTTCACCCTTCTCAGCCTTTAAGCACTTTCTGCATCACCCGTCCCATCTCCGCCGGATTGCGCGTGATATGGATGCCGCATTCCTCCATCACCGCCAGCTTGGTATCCGCACCGCCCTGGCCGCCGGAGATAATCGCGCCGGCATGTCCCATGCGCTTACCCTCCGGCGCGGTGACGCCGGCGATGAACCCCACCACCGGCTTCTGCATGTTGTCCCGAATCCAGCGCGCACATTCTTCTTCGTCGCTGCCGCCGATCTCGCCGACCATGATCACCGCATCGGTATCCGGATCCTCGTTGAACAGCCTCATCACATCGAGATGCTTCAACCCGTTGATCGGGTCGCCGCCGATGCCGACGCAGGAAGACTGCCCCAGACCCAGTGCGGTCAGCTGCCCGACCGCCTCATAGGTCAGCGTACCGGAGCGCGACACCACGCCGATGCGCCCCTTCTTGTGGATGTGCCCGGGCATGATGCCGATCTTGATCTCATCCGGCGTGATCACGCCCGGACAGTTCGGCCCGATCAGCAGCGTGCGCTTGCCCTGCATCCTGTAACGCGTGCGCAGCATGTCATGCACCGGAATGCCTTCGGTGATGCAGATCACCAGATCCAGATCGGCATCGACCGCCTCGTCTATCGCGGCCGCCGCACCCGATGGCGGCACATAGATCACCGAGACCGTCGCGCCCGTCGCTTCCTTCGCATCGCGCACGCTGGCATAGACAGGAATGCCCTCGAACGACTCGCCCGCCTTCTTCGGATTCACGCCCGCGACAAAGCAGTTCGCGCCGTTCGCATACGCCTGGCAGTTGACGGTGTGGAACTGGCCGACCTTGCCGGTCATGCCCTGCGTCATCACCCTGGTGTTTTTATCGATCAGTATGGACATTACGCGCCCCTCGCTGCTGCAACGGCCTTCTGGGCCGCATCCGCCATATCGTTGCCGGAAATGATAGTCAAGCCGGATTCAGCCAGTATCTTCTTGCCAAGCTCGACATTCGTGCCTTCCAGGCGCACCACCAGCGGCACGCTCAGATGCACCTCGCGCGCCGCCGCCACCACGCCTTCGGCGATCACGTCGCACTTCATGATGCCGCCGAAGATGTTGACCAGGATCGCCTTCAGATGCGGGTTCTTTAACATTAATTTGAACGCCTCGGTGACCTTCTCCTTGTTCGCGCCGCCGCCCACATCGAGGAAGTTCGCCGGATTGCCGCCGTACAGCTTGATGATGTCCATGGTCGCCATCGCCAGCCCCGCGCCGTTCACCAGACAGCCGATGTCGCCGTCCAGCGAGATGTAGCTGAGCTCGAATTTGGAGGCCTCGATCTCGGCGGGATCTTCCTCATCCAGGTCGCGCAGCGTCGTGATTTCGGGATGGCGGTACAGCGCATTGCTGTCGAAATTGAACTTCGCATCCAGCGCCAGCACACGGCCATCGGCTGTCAGCACCAGCGGATTGATCTCGGCCAGCATCGCATCCTTCTCGACGAACGCGCGGTACAGTCCTTGCAGAACCGCCACTGCGCCATCCAGCGCTGCATCCGGGATGCCGATGTCGCGCGCAACCTGCGCCGCCTCCGGCGCATTCAGCCCTGCGATCGGGTCGATACGCAGGGTATGTATTTTCTCGGGGCGATGCGCGGCGACCTCTTCGATCTCCATGCCGCCCTCGCTGCTGGCCAGCAACGCCACGCGCTGCGTGCTGCGGTCTATCACCATGCCCAGATAGAACTCTTTGACGATCTGTGCGCCTTCCTCGACCAGCAGGCGGCGCACCACCTGCCCCTCAGCGCCGGTCTGATGCGTGACCAGGTGCATGCCGAGTATTTGCTGCGCGGCGCGGCGCACCTCATCCAGCGAGCGCGCCACTTTCACGCCGCCGCCCTTGCCACGCCCGCCGGCGTGGATCTGCGCCTTCACCACCCACACTTCGCCGCCCAGCTGCCGCGCGGCTTCCACTGCCTCGTCGACGCTGAAGCAGGCCGAACCGCGCGGCGTCGCCACGCCGAATTGGCGCAATATCTCTTTACCCTGGTACTCGTGAATTTTCATAATGAACCATCGCCTGAACGGAGCGCGCCGCGATCGGCGCGCAGACGCAATCTTACCGAATTATCTGCGACGGCGCGGAGGGATTTATACAGCGAGGATTGCAGCGATACCGGCGCACTGGCAACTCACCTGCCATGGATATCGAGGGCTGTCTCGAATACCGGCATACGATCGATAAAACCTGCCAGCGCAAAAGCCGCGGTAGGCTGCATGTTGACACAGACTGTCTTCACGTTGACCGTCAGCAGCGCGCGTGCAAGCGCGTCCAGCCAGGCGTAATAAAGCGGATCGATCAAACCGAGATTGGACAGATCGTAATACAGGCGCACCGCTTTCGCCTGCGACAGACGAGATACCACGCCCTCGATGAGGCAATCCTTATCGCGGATATTGAGGCTGCGCGCCGGTTCGAGCAGAAAATCGCTGCGCCCGATCTGGGTCAGATGCAAACCTGGAACGGTCACCTGAAGAACCCCGGCTTAATGCGTGACCGTGATATTCATGCGGCGGAACGCTTCTTTCAAACCGTCCGCCATGCTCGCACGCGTGGTCACGTTGACCAGATCGATGTTCAGGCTGACCAGCGCACGCGCGATCTCGGGATGTATGCCGGTGACGATCGGATCCGCTCCCATCAGCTGAACCGCCCGAACCATCTGGATCAGGTGGTGGGATACCTGGGAATCGATGCTCTTCACCCCGGTGAGATCCATCACCACTGCCTTCGCATGATCCTTGGCGATGCGGTTGAGCAACGCCTCCATGACCAGCATGGTACGGCTCGAATCGAGCGTTCCGATGATAGGCAGCGTGAGCACGCCGTCCCATATCTCGGTGATCGGCGTGGATGTCTCGCGAAGTTCGGCCTGCTGCGCTTCCAGCGTGCGTTCCCGCTCTTCGAGGTAGACGCGGAAGATGGCCATGATGAGCTCATTGAACACGCCGGTGAAATAAAGCAGCACCGAACGCGACTGGCTGAACCCGACGCCGCTGAACTTCTCCAGCGCGTCGATCAGCGCAAGCTGCAGCGCCTGGGTATAACGCACCACATCCTCCACATGGCCGCCCCGCATCAGCACGCGTTGCGAAAGACCGGCGAAGAACATTTCCAGCGCGCTGAACTCCGGGGAGGTCTTGCTGTGCGGATCTTGCGAGTTCAACAGGGAAAAGATCAGGTTTTCGAATTCCGAGCACAGATCGGCCACTTCCTCGTGGTCCATCAACCGGCTGTCTCCGCAAAAAAACTTGCGCCCCGGCTCTTCGAGTGCGGACGAAATATTACAAGCCTTCAGCCCGAACAATGCAGCCAGCTTCTCACCCACTTCTTTCCTTGCCGCCATGTTGCTCTCCTCTGGTTCATCCCACGGTTAACACGCAAATCGACTGATCATCCGAAATCCTGCCCATGATATTCCCAAGCGTGTAGGCAATCAACTGAGGATGCTGATTGAACAGCCCGGAAAAGCTCCCGACATCCCAGTTGCGCCGTATACCATCGCTCGCGGTCACGACCACACTCCGCTTGCCGAGAACGGCCGAGAACGGCGAGGTAGTCCGATGCTCCCGGCCCAGGATTCCCGGCGCAAAGAAAACAGGCTGCATCTGTTCACCATCGTAGAGGTGCGCATGCATATCGCCCACCCCCAGCAGCCTCATGCTGCGCAATCCGATATCCACTTCGCAAACCACGCCAACCGCACCGCGTGTCCTGACGAGCTGCTGATCCACACCGTCCAGGATAGCCTCCGCCTCGCTATGTGACAGGTGCGCAGCCAGATTGTCGGTACTGCCCTGCGCCTCTTCGCCATGCCCCAAACCGTCCAGATGCAGCCAGCACAAATGCTTGCCGGTCTTTTTCAGGTAGATGCGATCGCCGTTGTAACGGGTGTCGGAAAGAGAACGTGAAAACAATCCCAACCTGATATCCGGCATCCTCTTCTTCTTGCCATCCGCGTAGAAGCGCGCCATGAACACCGTCCCGCTCCATTTTCTGACCTTGTCACCACTTTCCTGCTGGGTGTAGATATAGGCTTCGTCACTCAGGCGGCGGATCGCCCCCAGCCCTTTGCCGAAGGTATTGGCGGTGGAATAGCCATCCTCCTCCGCCCGCGACAAATCGGCGATACCCGGACCATAATCCAGCGCAAGGATATCGATGACCGATCCTGGCTGCTGCCATATCTGGATCATGCCGCGTCCTCCCGCATGTTTGATGTTGTTGCTTGCCAGTTCGGCTGCGACCAGCAGCATATTCTCGCGCTTCAGATCGGAAATGCCGAGCCGGTTGGCGATCGCAATGAGTCTGGAGCGCAGCAGGATGATCGTACTTTCGCCTTGCGTGGCGCTGCTGTGGAGCAGCTTGCAATCCTTGACGCTATCGATGATTACGGACATGCCTAGATCGTCAATTCAGGACAGCGTGACCGGCACTCCCCTTTCGACCGGGAGGAACAAACATCAACGACGGCCTGGCCGCGACCGCGGTGCTTGGCTTCGTACAACGCGGCATCGGCACAGCGAATGAACTCTTCCAGAGTGAGATCAGCCGGGGTCTCCTTGTTGATGGCGGTGATGCCGATGCTGACCTTGTGCTCCATCAGCCCCAGCACCTGTCTGGCCTTTTCGCAGGCAAGATGGTAATCGGCGAACAGCACCACGGCGAATTCATCACCGCCGAACCGGAATGCGAAATCCACGTCCTCGCGTATGATTTCGCGCAGCGTGCTGGCCATCTTGTTGAGATAGGCATCGCCGAACTGGTGGCCGAACTCGTCGTTGATTTGCTTGAAATGATCCAGATCGAAGAACATCAGCGAAAGGGGTGTGCTTCGCTGCCGCATCGTATGAAGGAATGCCTGCCGGACTTTTGCGTCGAACGCACGGCGATTGAGTATCCCGGTCAATGCATCGGTTTCAACCTGATGTGAAAATTCAACCAGCTCCTGCTGACGCGCCAGCAGGGTGCGCTGCAACTCATCCAGTTCCCGCTCGGCGCGGGCACGGGTCTCATCGAAATGACGCATCATCTCGGCGTTACGCTGCAACAAAAGATCGGGATCCGCGGAAGCCGTCGAATTCAGCAGATGCACGCGCAATTGATAGATATCCGCCTGGCCCGGCATTTCCCGCAAGGTCACGATCTTGAGCTGCCCCTGAGCATCCCAGCGCACCAGCAGATCCTGCCCCTCCAGCATCAGACTGACCGGCATGAGGTGACCGTCAGCGGCTCCCTCGCCGCGCAGCTTCTCGAGCAGCCTGAGCAACGCGGCAGCTGCCGCGAAGCCGCTCCCGCCGAGCCTGTTCACACTTTCCAGAACAAAACCGGTGAAGCTCTGCAGGTCCGGTTCGATCACCAGGTTCTGCTTCAATAGTTCAATGCGTTCCAATGCGCCATGCCCTCCTCAAGCTCCGTCGCAAACGTACTTCGCAAAAACCCAGCACACCGTTAAGAGGTATCGGAGCAAGATACCACATATCTCCCGAACGGGGGGAGACAGTAAATCGGCCTTACGGCTTGAAGGCGACGGTTACACGCAGCCCCTGTCCTGCACTCGAGGGAGCAAGATGCAGGGTTGCGTCGTGTATTTCGGCGATACGCCTGACGATGGACAAACCCAGTCCGCTGCCGCTGGCCTGCGTGCCCAGAGGACGATAGAAGCGTTCGGAGACCTTGGCTCGCTCCGGCTCCGGGATACCGGGACCATTGTCGCTGACCGACAGACAAGCAGCACCATGCTCATACCCTGTATTTATCAGCACTGACGTGCCTGACGGCGTATGGCGTACCGCATTGTCGATCAGGTTTCGCAACAATATCCGCAGCAGCTCGGGGTTGCCGCGCACCGCCACCTCCTCACCCTCCGCCAATTCCAGCCGCACGCCTTTGCCCAGTGCTGCCGGCGCAATCGAGGCGATCACCGCGGCTGCGATCTCCTGCAGCCGGCATTGCTCCGCCCCCCCATCTCCCAGGGTATCTAGCCTGGCCAGGGTCAGCAACTGATCGATCAGATGCGCCGCGCGGTCGCAACCCAGGATCGCATTGTCCAGCGCATGCAAACGCTCGGATTCACTGGTAGCCACTCTCGCCACCTGTGCCTGCGCCTTGATGCCGGCAACCGGGGTGCGCAATTCGTGTGCTGCATCGGCGGTGAAACGCCGCTCCTTCTGCAGCGATGCATCGATGCGGACGAACAGGCGATTGAGGCGCTCGATCAGCGGCACCACCTCGCGCGGTGCCGCGCCCGCATCCAACGGCGCGAGGTTATCCGGCTCACGCTGCTCCAGTTCGCCGGTCAGCCTGACCAGCGGGCGCAGCCCGCGCGCCACCGCCACCCACAGCAACAACGCCAGCAACGGCAGGGAGAACAACATCGGTCTCAGCAGATTGCCCGCGATGTCGCGCGCCAACTCGTCACGCACTTCGGTGCGTTCCGCCACATGGATCAGGTTCTTGCCGGAATCGTCCCAGGTACTGAACACACGCCAGCGGTTGCCGTCGATGATGCTGTCGCTGAACCCCTGCTGGCGATCAGCCAGCGGTTGCGCCGGCGCGTTGGCGGAATGCAGGCGCAGCACGCGCCCCTCCTCCCACACCTGGAACGCGACACGGCGGGAATACTTGTGCAGCAACGGGGCATGCTCGGTTTCGATCTCATCCATATCCTGCGATGCCTGCACGACCAGCAGCGTGGCGGATTGCGCGAGGTGCGCGTCCAGCATTTCGTCGAATTCCTCGCGCGCATCGTAATAGGTGAAGGCGGTCGCGCCTATCCAGACCGCGACGACCGTCGTCAGCGCAAGCGCCAGCAGCCGTTGTTTCAATGAGCCATGACCACGCATATCAGGCATCTCTGTCGCCGGGTATCAAATAACCTACGCCACGTATGGTTTCGATCAGTTCAGGGAACAGCTTGCGCCGCAAATGGTGGATATACACCTCTACCGCATTGCTCTCGACTTCCTCGCCCCAGGCGTACAACTGCTCTTCGATCTGCGCACGCGACAACACTCTTCCCGCGTTCAGCATCAACGCGTGCAGCACCGCAAACTCCCTGGCCGAAAGCTCGACCAGTTGATCGTGGCAAGACACGCGATGCGCGGCCGGCTCCAGCCTGACCCCGGCCACCATCAGCTCGGCTGCGGCCTTGCCGCTGGCGCGGCGCACCAGCGCACGCAGCCGGGCCGCCAGTTCACCCATGTCGAAAGGCTTGACCAGGTAGTCGTCCGCGCCGGCATCCAGCCCGTTGATACGGTCACCTACCGCATCCATCGCGGTCAGGATCAGCACCGGGATCGGCGTATTGCGGCTGCGCAAGCGGCGCAGCACCTCAAGCCCGGAAAGCCGCGGCAGCCCCAGATCCAGCACCACTGCGGCATACGGCTCGGTGCTGAGCGCCTGGTCCGCCGAGACGCCGTCCTGCATCCAGTCCACGGCATAGCCGGACTGCTTCAGGCCAGCCTGGATCGCATCGCCCAGCAACACATCGTCTTCGACCACCAATATCCGCATACAACACCCAAAGGAATTACGAAATAAACCCCTGCCTCAGTCATCGTCGTCATGCTGTTCGGCCTGCGACGTGCCTGATGCCACCGAGTCGGCTGACGGATAGGCAAACCAGAATGCCACAACCGCCACCAGCATTATCGCACCCAGCCAGGCATAGGAGCGACTGATACCCTCGCTCTGCCCACCGGTCTTGAAGCCGGTGACCATAGCGCGCACCAGGTTCTCGCGATGCATCACGCTGCTGACCGCGACGCCGAACACATGCAGCCCCACCACCGCCAGCATCGCATAAGAGGCGAGCTCGTGCAGCTCTTCCACCGCCTCGCCGCCGACATCCTGATACAACATCACCCCGCTCACGCCGGACGCGACGGCCAACACCAACAGCAGCCAGATCGCCACACTGCCCGCCGGGTTGTGCCCGACATAATGCGCCGGTTTGCCTTTAAGCAGCGATCGCAGATATGCGACGATCTCGGCAGGCTTGAACAGGAACGAACGGAACCGTGCATAGCGGGTGCCGAAAAAGCCCCAGAACAACCGGAACGCGATCAGCCCCAGCAGGACATACCCGAGCACCACATGAATGTCGCGGTAACGCTCGGACTCCGAGGTCAGGAAAGCCCCGGTGAACGACAGCACCAGCAGCCAGTGAAAAACCCGGGTCGGCACGTCCCAAACCATAATGCGTTGACTCATGATGATCTCCTTTTATCCAGATGCTTCACTTGGGGATTCTGATGCCGTGCTCGCTGAAGCCGCCGCTCTCCGCCTGAGTGTGGCAGGCCGCGCAATTGGACGGGCTCTTCACTTTCGGATTTTTCCAGACACGCGCAGACACTTCATCATGCTCGTGTTTGAACCAGCCGGTTTCCGTGATGCGCAACAGCGGCTTGGCCGATGCCCCATGCCGTCTTCCGCTGGCATGCTTTTCCAGGAAAGCGCCGATCTCGCGGGCGGCCGGCGCATCCAGGCTCGCATCGCTGCCGAAGTGATTGTCCAGGCCGGACATCACCGCACGCCATGATTCGGCCGGGAGCAAACGCGGCGGATAGGCGATATGGCAGGAACCGCACTCTTCCTTCCACTTTGCATTGCTGACAGCGGCAACCCGTCCGCCGTCGTCATCATCGTCATCTTCAGCCTGCGCAACCGGGATAGTCCCGCCCGCCACGAATACGACAAGCGCAGCCATCGAAAGAAACTTTCTGAAATCGAATGACATGACTATCTCCTTATTTCCTGATGGTGAGCAGATAGCTCAGCACATCGCCTTTTTCCTGCGCCGTGCAGACACGATCCAGCACATCGTTGCAATTGCGCTTGAACCATTTTGCCACTTTGCCCGGATTGGTGAACCGCTCCGCATTCGCTGCTGGAGCTAGCGGCTGGATCACCTTTGAGGTCTTGGCATGCTTGCCTGTCGAAGCAGGGTTGTCGCTATGGCATGAAGCGCAGCTCCATTCATTGCCGTGCTTGTCCTTGAAGAAACGCTCGCCGCGCGCGGCCGAGAATCCCTGAAAACCGGGAACCGTCTGTTGCGCATCGCGCTGGATGGAGGCCAGCACCTCATTGGGCGTTTCTGCAAACGCAGGCTGCGCCGCGATCCCTAATACCGCGATGAGCGCCAGACCTGACAATTGAAATATGCGAAACATTTTTGATCTCCTTAAATAGCACTACGAGGCATGCAGGATAAAAGACCAAACTTAAGGGAGGCTTAAAGAAAAAACATTCTTAGGGGGGGCAACGGACATTGACAGACGCCCCCGGAATCGACGCGACATCCCGATGGATGCGCTCGATTCCCGCGGATCAGGCCATGCCTGACGCTCACAATTGCCCGGACTGATACAGCTTGAAGTTGTTCCTGCCGCTTTCCTTCGCGAGATACATGGCCTGGTCGGCACACCGCGACAGCATTTCGTCATCGGCAGCATCATCCGGATAGAGCGCCGCGCCGATACTGAAACTGACGATACGTTCCTGCCCGCCCAGCTGATGGGCAACAGCCATCTCGGCCATGATCTTATGCGCAACCAGCTCGATGTCCTGTGCCGAACCGATCTCTTCCAGCAGGATCATGAACTCGTCTCCGCCCTGCCGACACACCGTATCCGACTCGCGCACACAGGATTTCAACCGCTCGGCGACCGATTGCAGCAACTGGTCGCCGACCAGATGCCCCAGCGTGTCGTTGATGCTCTTGAATTTGTCGAGATCCAGGAACATCAAACCGACCTTGGTCTTGTTGCGATGGGCGATCGTCAGCGCATGTTGCATCCGGTCCGCGAACAGTGCGCGGTTGGGCAGCTTGGTCAGAGAATCGTAATGCGCGAGGAACTCGATGCGCAACTCCGCTTCCTTGCGTTTGGTGATATCCGAAAACAACGAGATGTAGTTGATCACCTGTCCCTTGGCGTTCTTGATCGCGCCGATCGACAGCCACTCAGGATAAACCTCGCCGTTCTTGCGCCGGTTCCAGATTTCGCCCGACCATTTACCCGTTTCCTGAATCAGCGCCCACATCACCTTATAGAACTCAGGCGTCTGTTTGCCGGAACTGAGTATCCGCGGATTTTTGCCGAGCACCTCGGCGGAATGGTATTGCGTGATCTGCTCGAACGCGGGGTTGACCGTAAGGATATTGCTGTCGGCATCCGTAATGATGATCGCCTCACCGCTGTTCTCGAACATCTTCGCGAACAGTTCAAGGCGTTCGTTGGCCTGCTCCAGGCTGGACAGCAAGGTATTAAATGTCTGTGCCATCTCGCCGATGTCCGGATTGTTCACGTCCACGTCGGCACGCCTGGACAGATCGCCGCTACGCTGTATCTCGGACATCGCCAGCTGCAGTTTTTTGACGGGCCTGGCGATGTGGCGCACGATCAGGATGCGCACGAACAGCCAGATCAGCAACGACAGGAATATCTGAATGGCGAGATGGCCTAACCACAGGTTCTTTTTAAGCGCGTCGAGCTCGGCTTCGTCCCTGCCCAGATCGATAACGACGCTGGCCGCGCCATTGACGCTGCCCTCGGCGGCATGATGGCATGACAGACAATTCGTGCCGCGGAAATTCTGCTGCGCGATGAAAGGCACCACCACGCGCAATGCAGGCGGCTTGCCGGGCTCTTCGATGCGTTTGAATACGGTCTTTCCGCTGGCCAGTGCGGCACGATCCATATCATCCTGAGCCTGCTCTTCCGGCAAACCCGGCCCGAACTGCGCTACGACAGACGCGCCGCGCACGATGCGCAACTCCCTTATACCGTCGGACTGACGCATCTTGTCGAGCAGCAGCTTGCGGTTGGCCGGATCCGAAACGCCGCCGGTCAACATCAGCAGGTTCATGCCATTGATCAGACCATCTGCCGTCTCATCCGCGCGTTGTTCGGCATGGTCGATGATCTGGTGTTCGAAACGTTCTATCACCCAATTCATCGAGATGATGAACAGCACGATCAGTGAGCCTTGTATCAGGATATGCAGCTTCTCCTGCACCCCGAGCTCACGCCAACGCAAACGAAGTTTGTGCATCAGGCTGTTGTCATCCACGGCGAACGCTTTCCTATAGGGCCCAATGAAGCACTGGACGAATTCAGTCACAAAACGATTAGTTCTGCAAAAGCACCGGATACGAAAAAGGCCTGCATTCCTGCAAGCCTTATGGATACTGGTGCCGCTTGTCGGATTCGAACTGACGACCTACCGCTTACAAGGCGGTTGCTCTACCAACTGAGCTAAAGCGGCGTTGAAACAGGTATTACCAATGTTCTTTTGTATAGTGGTGGGTCGAGCGAGATTCGAACTCGCGACCAACGGATTAAAAGTCCGCTGCTCTACCGGCTGAGCTATCGACCCCTATGCAAAGGAGCGCGAATTATACGGAATTGGCCCTCACTGTCAACGCAAAATCGCTTGGCGCCGACACGTTCGCAACTAAGTCGTGCGATACGCGGTGGGATCATGCATTCCGGCATCGGCGAATCCCGCGCGGCGCAACCGGCAGGAGTCGCATACCCCGCACGCACGCCCTTGCGCATCGGCCTGGTAGCAGGAGACCGTCTGCGCATAATCGACCCCGAGCGCAGTCCCCTGACGAATGATCTCCGCCTTGGACAGGTGCAGCAGCGGCGCGTGAATAGTGAGCGGACTACCCTCGACGGCCGCCTTGGTGGCGAGATTCGCCATGCGCTCGAATGCCTCGATATATTCGGCGCGGCAATCCGGATAGCCGGAATAGTCCACCGCATTCACGCCGATAAAAATATCCTGGGCCTGCAACACCTCGGCCCAGGCCAGGGCCAGCGACAGCATGATGGTGTTGCGCGCCGGAACGTAGGTCAGCGGAATACCCTCGCTGGGCAGTTGCGGCACCGCAATATTGTTATCCGTCAACGCGGAACCGCCGAAACCGGTAAGGTCTATATTCACCACGCGGTGCTCGCGCGCACCGAGGACCTGCGCCACGCGCTGTGCGGCAGCCAGTTCGGCATGATGCCGCTGCCCGTAGTCCACGCTCAGCGCGTAGCAGACAAAGCCCTGTGAACGCGCCATCGCCAGCACCGTTGCCGAATCCAGCCCTCCCGATAACAACACTACCGCATTTTTCATCATCAATGTCCCGCCGCGTCGTCCCACAATAACTTATGCAACTGCAACTGCATCCTGACCGGCAGACGGTCGCGCAATATCCATTCGGCCAGCCGTGTGCCATTCAGCGCACCATGCGCGGGAGAGAACACCACCTCGCAGCGCTCCGCGAGTCGGTGTTGCTGCAGGATTTGCTTGGCCCACAGGTAATCGTTCTCGTCGCACAGCACGAATTTGATTTCGTCATGCGGAGTCAACAAGGGCAGATTTCCCCAGCGGTTCTTGGCCTCCTCGCCTGATGCGGGTGTCTTAATGTCCAGCACCCGCATCACACGCGCATCGACCGCGCCGATGTCCAGCGCACCACTGGTTTCCAGAGACACTTCATAGCCCGCATCGCACAACGCGGTGAGCAAGGGCAGGCAATTCTTCTGCGCCAGCGGCTCGCCGCCGGTGACGGTCACATAATGCGGGGCATATTGCGCGACCTGGCTGAGTATCTCTGCGATGCTGAAGTTCTGCCCGCCGCTGAAGGCATAACTGGTATCGCAGTAGCTACACCGCAACGGGCAGCCGGTCAGCCGGACGAATGCCGTGGGCAGGCCGATGAGACGAGTCTCGCCTTGCAGGGAAAAAAATATTTCACTGATGCGCAGTTGCGCGTCTGAATGGATATGCGACATCTGAACTACTTGGAGGCAGCGAGCAGCTTTTTCGCTTTTGCGGCAGCTTCACTGGCGGGATATTTGGCGATAAGCTGCTTGAGCGTTTTTTGCGCCAAGGTAAGCTGTTTCAGCTCTTTCTGGCAGGCGGCGATATTAAACAACACCTCCGGTGCCTTGGGCGTGCTCGGTACCGCCTTGAGCAAACCCTGATAGGTGGACAGCGCGCCCTTGTAATCCTTAGACGCTAACTGGGCATTGCCCAGCCAGTATCTCGCATTGGGCGCATGCACCGAATCGGGATACTTCTTCAGGAACTCCTGGAATGCCTTGGCCGCATTCGCATGGCTTCCAGCCTTGAACAAGCCATAAGCCGTCTCGAAAGCGCGATTCTCCGCTGTGGGATCGTTCACATCGACCGGGGCAGCTGCCACACCGGGTTTGTCCGAGGTTGCATCATCGGTGGATTCGAAACGACGCAGACGCGTGTCCAGATCCACATAAAAATCCTTTTCGCGCTTCTCGGCATCTTGCAGGCCGTGCGCTAATTCTTCATTCTGTCCGCGCAGTTTGCGCAGCTCGCCGTTCAACGCCTCGATCTGCCCTTGCAAATCCAGCAACGACTTGGTTTGTTGTTTGGATGCTTCTTCCAGCCCAAGCATGCGCACCTCAAGTTGCTGGATCTGTTTGCGCGCATCGTCGTCCGAAAACAACCCCGCTTGCGCGGGAACGGCGAAACACAGACCCAATAAAATAAAGGCGCGCAGCTTCAGCATCGTGTTACTTCGCGTAGTTCAGATCGGTACGGCGATTTTGCGCCCAGGAAGCCTCTTCGTGACCTGCAGCCTTAGGCTTTTCTTCGCCATAGCTGACGCTTTCCAATTGACCTGCCTTGGCACCGCCCAGCTCCAGCATCTTCTTCACGCCGTCGGCGCGGCGTTGACCGAGCCCCAGATTGTATTCGTTGCTGCCGCGCTCATCGCAATTACCTTCCAGACGCACCTTGCGGTTGGCATGCTCGGCCAGATACTTCGCATGCGCTTGCACGGCAGGCTTGTCGGCATCCTGCACGACGGAAACGTCGAACGGATAGTAAGTGCTGCGTTTGGCCAGGATGCTGGTCGGGTCATTCAGCGCATCAACTGCGGCGGAAGCAGCCTTGGCTGTGGCGGGTGCAGGAGCAGCGTCGGGTGCAGCAGCAGTCTCTTTCGGTTTCTGGCTGGCACAGGCAGCAAGCAAATTCACCAACACGATACTGATAATAAGTTTCTTCATGATGCTTCCCCTTTGCTAGGTTAAGTTAAGGATGAGGTCCCCACACCGGTTCGCGTGCATCGCCGCTTTGCGTGAACATATGCTGCTTTACACGACCATCGCTGGAAACGGTTGCCAATATACCACGACCGCGCGCCTCGCTGGCAAACAGGATGAGCTTGCCGTTGGGCGCATAGCTGGGCTTTTTCTCCCATCCTCCTTCGGTGAGTATCTCCATCTGCCCGGCCTGAAAATCCTGGGTGGCAACATAGAATTTGCCATTGTCGCGATGCGCGAACACGAAGCCCTTGCCATCCGGGCTGTGACGCGGCGAGTAATTGGTGCCATCGCCGAACGTCATGCGCTGCTCCGCTCCGCCATCGACCGGCAGGCGGTATATCTGCGCACTGCCGCCGCGATCCGAGGTGAACAGCAACGATTGTCCATCCGGGGAAAAGTTCGGCTCGGTATCGATCGCGCCGCTGAACGTGATACGGCGCAGCCCGCTTGCATCCGGGCGGATCAGATAGATCTGCGAACTGCCGTCGCGCGTCAGCACGACCGCCAGCTGCTTGCCGTCCGGCGACCACGCCGGCGCGCTGTTGCTGCCGGGAAAGTTCGCCAGCATCATGCGCTGGTTGGTGTACAGCGACTGCACGAACACCGCCGCGTGTCCGGTCTCGAAGCTCACATAGGCCAGATGGCTGCCATCCGGCGACCACGCCGGCGACATGATCGGTTCGCTGTGCGCCAGCACGACCTGCTCGTTGTAGCCGTCGCTGTCCGCGACCAGCAGACGATATTTCTGTCCCTGACGGTTCACATAGGCGATGCGCGTGCTGAACACACCTTTGTCACCGGTCAATTTCTCATAGATCAGATCGGCGATGCGATGACCGATCGCGCGCACCTGCGCATCGTTCGACGAGACCGCCTCACCGGCCAGTTCCACCTGCTTGACCACATCCAGCAACCGGACACGCGCCTCGACGCGACCATTGGCCTGAACGCTGACCGTGCCTATCGCCAACGCTTCCGCGCCGCGCACCTGCCAATCGGGATAACTGACCTCGTCGGCTTGGTGGGGGAACTTGCCGACCGGGTCCACCAGGCGAAACAGCCCGCTGCGCTGCAGATCGCCCGTCACCACCTCGTTGATGGATTGCGCCAGCTTGTCATCCCCGCCGAACGGCACAATCGCCACCGGAATCTGATGCTCGCCGGCACCGATGATCTCGATATTCAACACCGCACTTGCCAATGAGGCTTGTGTCAGCAACACCAAGCCTGAAATACACCGCATGAATCGCACAAACATCATTTCTGCTCCTTGGGCCTGAAGCCCAATTTCATTTCACGAAATTTACTGAACATCGCCACATCGGCGGGCAACGGGAACGGCTGGGATTTCAGGATCGCACGCTCCACTGCATTATCATAAGCCGCATTGCCGCTCGACCTGGTCAGCCTCGCACTCAGCACCGTGCCGCCCGGCAACAGGGTCACGCTGAATTCGGCTCGCGCATCGTCAGGCACACTCGGCGGCATCACGATACGGCTGCGTACCCTGGCGCTTATCTTGCCGATGTATTCATCCATCACACGCCCTGCCGCAGCGGCCTGTTCCGCCTGCTCACGAGCCTGCTGATCCGCACCGGAACTGCCGGGCTTCGTCATGGACTTGGCATCGGTTTTCTTCTTTTCGGGCAGCTGCGGCGCAAGCGGCTTGATTTCAAGCTGCTTCTGGTCCGGCAACACGATGTCCGGCTTGACCACTTCCTCCGGCTGTACGGGCTTAACCTCCTCCGCCACCTTGGGCTTGGCCGGTGCTGCCGCGTCCGGCAAGCTCTGCCACAGCTCCACGCTCATCGCCGCGACAGGTTGGGTCTGCCAGCTGAAACCGAAATACAGCAACGCGAAGAACGCACCATGCACCAGCAGCGCCAGTATGCCTGCCGGAAGCCTGTAGGGTTCGGGATAAACCGTCGCGTTCATTTAACCTTGGCTTGCGTCAACAGACCGACCTTCTGAATGTGTTGCTGTTGCAGCACATCCATCACGTTGATGACTTCTTCATAGCGCACGTTCTTGTCGGCGGAGATCACCACGGCCTGCTCCGCCTGCACACCTTGCCGGGCTTTCAGGATCGCGATCAGCTCCTCGCGCGACACACGGCTCTCCTTCTCGCCCCTGGACAGGTCGCGCAACGCCAGCGAGGCGTCTTTCTTGATGATGACTTCCAGCGGTGCGATGGCCGGTGCCGATGACTTGCTGACCTGCGGCAGGTCGATCTGGCCGGGATTCATCATCGGCGCGGTCACCATGAAGATCACCAGCAGCACCAGCATCACGTCGATGTACGGCACGACGTTGATCTCGTTCATCAGACGATTTTTTGCACGGCGATTCGATCTCATTGCAGACTGACCTTAAGGCTGGCGTTGCAACACATTGGAAAATTCTTCGCTGAAGCTCTCGAAGCGCGTGGACAGGCGGTCGATCGCATGCGCATAGCGGTTGTAGGCGACTACGGCCGGAATCGCCGCGAACAGGCCCATCGCGGTCGCGACCAGCGCCTCGGCGATACCGGGAGCGACATGCGCCAGCGTCGCCTGGCCTACGTTCGCCAGCCCGCGGAACGCGTTCATGATGCCCCACACCGTGCCGAACAAGCCCACATACGGGCTGACCGAACCAACCGAGGCCAGGAACGCCAGATGCGATTCCAGCCGGTCCATCTCGCGCTGGTAGGTCGCGCGCATCGCGCGGCGCGTGCCGTCCATCACGGCGCTGGCATCCACGCCATGCTGTTTCTTCAGCTTCACGAACTCGGCGAAACCGGCGGCAAAGATGCGCTCCAGCGCGCCCTGATCGGCATGCGGAGAACTGCCGGACTGCCGGTACAGCTCGTTCAGGTTCGGATTGCGCCAGAACGCCTCTTCAAACTCGGCTGTCAGCCTGGCTTCGCTGCGGATCGCGAACATCTTCAGGAAGATGTACCACCACGACATCAGCGACACCAGCAGCAACAGCCCCATCACCAGTTGCACCAGCACACTGGCATTGCTGATGAGATGAATAAAAGACAAATCCTGCGTTACTTCCATTGCATTTCCTTCCCGATTAAATCTTCCAGTGTTTGCTCAACACTTCCGGCACACTCACCGGCTTGAAACTCTCCACCCCGACGCACACCAGATGCACCTCGGCCTCGGTCAACAGCTCCTCGCCGCGCGTCACCGTTTGCTCCAGCGTGATACGGCTGCGCCCGATGTCCTTGAGCTGCGCAGTCACGTTCAGCATATCGTCGAGCAATGCGGGCCGGAGATAGTTCAGTTCCAGCTTGCGCACCACGAACATCACACCCAGTTCCTGCATCAATCCGGCGTTGCTGTAACCGAACGTGCGCAGCCACTCAGTTCGTGCGCGTTCCATGAAGTTCACATAGTTCGCGTGATATACCACCCCGCCCGCATCGGTATCCTGATAATACACACGGGTCGGCCAGGTAAATATCTTGTGCCTACTCATCCCTCATCTCCATAGCCATCATTAATCACATATCCGGCAAAAGATAATAACGAAACCGACATCCAACTGATTTATAGGCAATTTCAAGCTCTATCCAGTTTATTATCCAGCGCGTTAGATAATAAAACCGATCAACCCGCCTGACTTCATTCGGCGGCATTCTCTCACGACTCAAACTCTCGCTTGATTCTTGCCTCATCCAACAACAGCCGATCCCGTTCCAACTCGGCGCGCAATTCTTCTTCTGTCGGCAGTACCAAGCGGTATTTGCTGGCAAACAATTGCTCATTCTCATGCAGAACGGAATAGCGCACCACCGAAGCATCCTTGGTTGCACACAGAATAATGCCAACAGTCGGATTATCTTCCGGGCCACGTTTCAGGTCATCGTACATACGCACATACATGTCCATTTGCCCGACATCCTGATGCGTTAACTCCCCGGACTTCAGATCAAACAATACAAAACATTTGAGCAAATAATTGTAGAAAACCAGATCAACGTAGAAATCCTTGGTCTCCGTGCTGACGCGCTGCTGGCGGGCGACAAAGGCGAAGCCCTTGCCGAGCTCCAGCAAAAAGGATTGCAGTTTGTCCATCAACGCCTGTTCCAGCTTGGACTCTAGCAGTTTGCCCGTGCCGGGCAGCCCCAAGAACTCCAGCATTACGGGGTCGCGCACGAACTCTCGGGGTGTCTGTGGCAGTGCCGCGATCATGGCATCGGCCTCGGCAGCCACACTGGCCTTGTCGCCGCTAAGCAACAAACGCTCAAAATAAAGCGTGCCAATCTGCCGATCCAGTGCTCGGGAACTCCAGTTCTGCGCCACTGCTTCGTTCACGTACCACTGTCTTGCCTCGTTGTTATCGACACGAAGCAACAACCGATAGTGCGTCCAGCTCAATTCGCGACGCAGCGCGTCGCGAATTGGAAAGGCCAGAAAAAAACCACGCATGTGCCGCAGGTTGGTGACATCGAATCCCCGCCCGAATTCTGCCGTCAACGATTCCGCCAGCTTGGGCAACAGCCGCCTGCCGTATTCCGCGCGCGCCGCCCCGCCCTGCTCGAACTCCACAATATGCCGCCCGATTTCCCAGCAAGTGCGCACCTGAATCGCGTCTACAGACCGCAAGGCGCGACCACGCGCATCGCGGATGAGATCGCGGAGCTGTCCAACTAGGGTTTGCAGCGAAGGATCGTTATCGCCCTGTGCGGGTGTAAGCTCGCTCATTTCACCAGTCCCCTTTCCACATCGCGGCATGCGTTGAAAGCCGCCACTTTAACCGGTTCGTTCGTCAGCGGAAAGGCCGCGATGATGCAGACAAACTCGGCTTCGCTGAGGCCAAGGCGGTTATTTTGTATCCACATATCGGCCTCTACCTGCGGGTACTAATCCTTGCTTGCGTATCCACTCAAGTCCCTTGAAAAACTTTTCTCGCGCAATCTCAAGCTTGGATGCATGCCAGTTTTCCCGCGCTTCATAAACAATCTCTTCGTCACTGGGCGCACGCCCAAGCAATAGCAGGTTATTCCATGCAGCGTATAGCGTCGCCACGATTTCTGCCTGCCGGGTATTTAAAGGCAACAAGAGGTTGATAAGAGCATCCACCTCTGCAGCGCGCTCGCCGAGGGCTGCGGCGGTTCTATCCAGCAAGGCATCGAAACCCTGTTGTTTATGGAATACATAAGCGCCGTCGGCTTGCTGTTGCCGCACCACAAACCACTTTGCTTTCTGAGCGCGGGATTCGACTTTCTTTAAATGCGGATAATCGTTCGGCCCTGCCGCCGCTTTCACCGGCACACGTTCCAGATCGATACCCAGATGCGCCTCAACCATATGGGCGATTTTCTCCGCCTTCACATGGCCGAAATATACAAGGTGCTTCGGGCTACGCTCGTGATGCTGATATGCCATCGCCAGAATACCCGCATGCAAATCCGTCGCGGAAATATTGGCGATTCTGACGGGAAAAGGAATCACATTTGATTCAACCGGGGCGGGCTTGTCGTTTTCATTTTGCGCAACAAGCTTGTCGGAGAAGGCTTCCCTGAGGACGGCCTGAAGAAGCTGGGCGGCGTGGGTGCGCGAGTGCTCGATCTCGACTTCCAACGCGCGGCAGATCATCATTAGCGCCTCTACTTTTTCCATGATGGCTGCTTGCTCAGCCAAGCTTGGAAGAGGGATTAAAATCCTATCCATCTTGTTTTTTGGCAACCCCTCTCTTCCGGCACCTGTTTGTGCTTCGTCAACTTTGTTTTGAAAGTAGGGCGAAAGAATAACTGAATGTAAAAAGCTGCCAGACGACCGAAGCAATGGCCGTATGATGGCAACATGCTGATTAACATTTGCTTCCTCAATCTCGTTAGATACCAAAGCACAACGCCCAATTGATCCGCCTGTAATGTTCAGCAAAATATCTTGTGGATAAACCGTTGTCCCCTTCATGCTTGCGTGGATTGCTGTCGAAATATAGGCAACACCATCAAGAACCAGCCCGCTATTGTGAACATTTTGGGAGCGAAGAAAGGGGGTTCCCGTTGTCGAGTATGCCGTCTTCCCGCCAGACGGAGTACTTCCAGAACCAGTTTTTTCACACACATCCCCCAAACGAGCCCACTCCCATCCGCTTGGAGTCTCAAACGGGATTTCATTGGCTGTAATTTTTGGCAGGGATTTTTCGGGGCGCAATTTCTTAGCGGCGATGAGGCGTGCTTTTTCAGCCTGAATGCGTTGCAGCAGTTGGCTCGCGGATTCCACGTTCGGGTGGGCTGCGCGCCAGTCGGCGGTCAGTTTGCCCTGAATCGCCTCCTGCAGGATGGCCTGCTTGAGCTTGGCAAGAAGAGAAGCCATATGCTCGATTTCAGCGACGACAAGCTCGTGCCGATTCCTCATCTGAAGTGCCGAATCAAGTTCGGCACGAATTGAAGAATCAACACTGCCTGACGGATCGTTGCTCAATCGGATTATTTGATCCTGCAAAGCCCGGTCAAACTTCGGAAGGCGCAGCGCCTTCAACTTCTCGGCGTTCACACTCGGACGAAACTCGTCGCGATTAAGGGATGTAATCTGGCTCCAGTAAAGGTAGCTATTCAGGAAGACTGACAGAAACAGCGGGTTGGTATTCGCGTTTGCCCGCACACGAATCAAGTAGCCTGCATAGATGACACCTGCGGGCGCTGTTGAAACAAGATAACTCTTGCCAGTCGTCCCGCCAGTTCGGGCAACAACGATGTCGTCCTTCCTCAGCAGATAATTTTCAGGATCATCGCAATCGCAAAACGGTACGGTATCCCATGCGATCTCGCCATTCGAGATGTCGCTAATGCGAACATATCGGTGAGTTCCAGAATCTTTTGCAGGAGCATTGAAGCCATACTGAGTGCCTTCAATGTAGTAAGAGAGCGCCACCTCACCGTTAGACTGAGAAGCGAAATGCCGGAGCAAAATCGTGTTCCTTATTAACCGCTCTTTCTCCGTCGCAGTATTGACGAAGGTAAGTGGGATGTATTTGATACCGCTACTCATGCTTGGAGTTGCATTAGAAGTTCGCGAATCTTCGCTTGGCTGTCGAGCATCCGAGAAATGATGCTTTCAGTGGAAGCCACTTCGGTGTCCGCAGGAGTTGTAGGATTCTTCACATCAAGATCGAAACCTTTTTTCAAATCCCCCACCTGCACGCGCCACGCCACATCGCTTTCCACGCGTTTATCCCACCACGCGATCATCGGCGCGAACTCGTCGAACTGGATGGCCTTGGTTTTTGAGTAGCTCTTTTGTCCCTCGGGCAGGCGATGCTCGTAATACCAAATTTCCCTAGTCGGCGTGCCTTTCTCGAAGAACAGCAGGTTGGTGGAAACGGTCGCCGGGTGGAAAGTGGACTGCGGCAGGCGCACGATGGTGTGGAGATTGCAGTCGGTGAGCAGCTTCTCGCGGATGCGCTCCTTGTAGCCGTCGCCGGTGATGCAGCCGTCGGGCAGCACGATGGCGCAGCGACCGCCCGGCTTGAGCATCTGGATCATCAGGATGACGAACAGGTCGGCGGATTCGCGGCAGCGGTACGACTGCGGAAAGTTGGTCTCCACGCCGTCGGCGATGCTGGCGCCGAAGGGCGGATTGGCGAGAATCACATCCACTTGCTGGCGCGGGCCGATGCTGTTGTATTCGATTTTGAGGCTGTCGATGTAGTGCCAGTCCGGTACATCGAGACCATGAAGGATGAGGTTGGTGAGGCCGAGCACATAGGAGACCGGTTTCAGTTCCCAGCCGCTGATGGATTTCTGGAGCGTGGCTTCGTCGTCGAGGGTATGGACACAGTTGTCGCGGATGTGGTCTATCGCCGCGCTCAGAAAACCGGCGGTACCCGCTGCCGGATCGAGCACGTGCTCGCCTAGGCGCGGGTTGGTCATGCGCGTCATGAGCTGGGTGATGGCGCGCGGCGTGTAGTATTCGCCCTTGTTTCCGGCATCGCGCAGCTCGACGAGGATGGACTCGTAAACGGTGCCGAAGATATGGCGGTCGTCGGAGTTGTTGAAGTCGAACTGGTTGAGCTGGTTGATGACCTTGCGCATCTCATAGCCGGACTTCATGTAGTTGTTCGAGCCATCGAACACTTCGCGGACTATGGCGGCGCGCTGTGGGGCGGCAGTGGATTTCAGCTCGCGCAGTGTGGCGAAAAGTCCGGTGCGCGCATCGTCAATAAACACGAGCAGTTCGTCGCCGGTAATTCCTTCCGGGTTGGCCGCCCAATTGCGCCACTGGAATTTTTCTGGAATAACGGACTTGTACTTCGCGCGGATGAGTTCGAGTTCCTGGTCTTTCTCATCGAGGATTTTCAGGAACAGCATCCAGCCGAGCTGCTCCAGGCGCTGAGCATCGCCGGAAATGCCTCGATCCTGCCTCATGATGTTGCGGACGTTTTTTACAATTGCGGAAATATTGGCCATGTTGACTCTAAGACTAAGCGGCTTGGTAAAGCTGCTCTGTTAATTCGTGTATCGCGGCATCGTAGGCGGGCTTGCCGCCGAAAGCGCGGATGATCTCAACCGGCGAGCCGAGTTTCTTGAGCGGATCAAGCGTGATGATTTCCGGATTCTCCAGATCGAGCAGTCCTTCATCCGCATACTTGTCGAGCAAGGCCGCAACCACCTTGCGGGCGAGGTCGCCATATTTGGTGAAGTAGTCACGCTTCTTTACCTGCTCTGCACGCTCGCGCCGGGTCAACGGCTTTTGCTCATAAGCAACGTGGCAAATGAGATCGAATGGGTCGAACGCCGAGCCGACTTCTTCATTGAGGGCGGCGAAGATCACGCCCTGCTGTTCCAGTTCGTCAATAATGGCGCGCTTTTTGTCTGCCTGTTTCCAACTGGTGAGGAAGGAATCCAGCGATGCATAGGAACGCCGCACATTCTCGCGAGTGTAGTCGCGCAAACTTTCGGTGATGATTTTTCCATCGCCGCCGAGGTACTGGACGCGCTCCTTGACGATGCTGACTTCGACACCGTGGACGGTGACCTTGCGGCGAGGCTCTACGGGCGGGTCAACGATGATGACATCAGGTGGTTCTGGCTCCGGGAAGTCCACTTCTTCGCCGGACAGTTCGTCTATGACGGTCGCGTCTTCGCCTTCATCTTCAAAACCGGAAAGATCGTCGTTTTCGCCCGCCTCCTTCACGCGAACCGGATCGCCGTCGAAATCCTTGTCGGCAAACAAGGCGGTCACGTTGCGAAAATCCATGATGGTGAAGTAATGCTTGCCGAAGTCTTCGTTGATGCGGGTGCCTCGTCCGATGATTTGCTTGAACTCGGTCATCGAGCCGATATTCGAGTCCAGAACAATAAGCTTGCAAGTCTGCGCATCCACGCCAGTGGTCATCAGCTTCGAGGTAGTCGCGATGACAGGATAAAGCTCGCTTGGGTTGATGAAGGAATCGAGTTCGCGCTTACCCTCTTCATTGTCCCCCGTGATCTGCATCACGTATTTACTGCTCTTGGCTACCAGGTCGGTGTTTTCGTTAGCCAGTGCATTGCGCATTCCTTGGGCGTGTTCAATATCAACGCAGAAGACGATGGTCTTGGAGTAACGGTCACTCCCCTTGAGGAATTGGGTAATTTTGGCCGCGACCAGCTTGCGACGATCTTCCACGATGAGGTGCCTGTCGAAGTCGGTGCGGTTGTAAATGCGATCCTCGACCAGCTTGCCTTCCTTGTCCTTGAAGCCAACGGGCGGTCGCCAGCCCTCGGCATCAATGTCCAGCGTGACCTTGACGACTTTATAAGGCGCAAGAAAGCCATCATCAATGCCTTGCTTTAGTGAGTAGGTATAGAGCGGGTTACCGAAATACTCACTGCTGGAAATTTCCTTGGTTTCCTTCGGTGTGGCGGTGAGGCCAATGTGAGTGGCCGTATGAAAGTATTCGAGAATTTCACGCCACTTGCTGTCTTCGCGTGCGCTGCCGCGATGGCACTCATCCACGATCACGAGATCGAAGAAGTCAGGGCTGAACTGCCTGTAGGCATCATTGGAATTGTTGTCGGACAAGCCCTGATAGAGGGCGAGATAGATGTTGTAAGACGGGTCTATCTCTTTGTGTTTGATGACCGTCATCGCTTCCTTGAAGTGCCGGAAGTCGCCACGCACGGTCTGGTCTATGAGCGCAGTGCGGTCAGCAAGGAAGAGGATGCGTTTCTTCAGGCCGCTCTTCCACAGGCGGTAAATAATCTGAAATGCAGTATAGGTCTTGCCCGTACCGGTCGCCATGACGAGCAGGTGCCGATTGCCGCCTTCGTTTTTTGCGATAGTCTCGACCGTGCGATTGATAGCGGTTTGCTGGTAGTAGCGGGGCGCTCTGCCCGAGCCATCGAGAAAGTAATCCTGAGCTACGACAGACTCCACCTCATCTGCAAGCCCTTTGTAAGCTCTGTATTTTTGCCATAACACTTGCGGAGAAGGGAAGGCATCGAGAGGAATCTCTGTCTCGATGTTTCTAGTTATTGCAGTTCGGTCATGAAAGTAAAAGCCATCTCCGTTGCTGCTGAACACAAAAGGAATGTCGAGCGTTACGGCATAACCAAGTGCCTGTTGGATGCCGGAGCTGACCGATTGATTGTTGTCCTTCGCTTCAATAATTGCGATGGGGATATTTGGCTTGTAGTAAAGAATGTAGTCAGCGCGCTTGCGCTCACCTCGCGTGTGGATTCTGCCACGAACATAGATGCGTCCATCGGTGAAATGAACCTCTTCCCTGACCTGGGTATCAATGTTCCATCCAGCCGAGATAATGCTCGGCGTGATGTACTTGGTGCGGATGTCCGCTTCGGTTAGGGATTTCTTATTCATCAGGCAGGAGATGAAATTGCGGTAAACGGTATCTCCACCAGCAGGCGGCGCAGTTGCTGCTCGTTCAGGTGATCGAGTTGGGATAACAGATTGGCGGCGCGGGAAGTATCGGTCATGTTCGTGCGTTAAATATTGTCATCCAGCAAGTCTCCGGCTACAGGATTATTCGCGACCGCGAACCCGAAATGCTGGTAGGCATTCGCGGTCGCCATGCGTCCGCGCGGCGTGCGCTGCAGATAGCCCTGCTGGATCAGGTACGGCTCCAGCACGTCCTCGATCGTGTCGCGCTCCTCGCCGATCGCGGCCGCGAGGTTGTCCACGCCAACCGGGCCACCGAGGAACTTCTCGATCACGGTCAGCAACAATTTCCGATCCATCACATCCAGCCCTTGCGAGTCCACATCCAGCATGGTCAGCGCGGCGTCCGCCACCTCGCGCGTCGCATCGCCGTCCGCCTTCACGTCCGCGAAATCGCGCACGCGGCGCAGCAGGCGGTTCGCGATGCGCGGCGTGCCGCGCGAACGCCTGGCGATCTCCAGCGCGCCGTCGCCGGACAGGTTCATCTCCAGCAGCCCGGCCGAGCGCATCACGATGCGCTGCAGTTCCTGCGGCGTATAGAACTCCAGCCTTGCCACGATGCCAAAGCGGTCGCGCAACGGATTGGTCAGCATGCCTGCGCGCGTGGTCGCGCCGACCAGCGTGAACGGCGGCAGGTCCAGCTTCACCGAACGCGCGGCCGGGCCTTCGCCTATCATGATGTCGATCTGGTAGTCCTCCAGCGCGGGATACAGGATTTCCTCGACCACCGGCGACAAGCGGTGAATCTCGTCGATGAACAGCACATCGTTGGGTTCGAGATTGGTCAGCAGCGCGGCAAGATCGCCGGCGCGTTCCAGCACCGGGCCGGAGGTATGGCGCAGGTTCACGCCCATCTCGCGCGCGATGATCTGCGCCAGCGTGGTCTTGCCCAGACCGGGCGGACCGAACAGCAGCACATGGTCGAGCGGCTCGTTACGGCGCTTCGCGGCCTCGATGAATATCTCCAGCTGCCCGCGTATCTTCTCCTGCCCGACATATTCGTCCAGCTGCTTGGGGCGCAGCGCGCGCTCCAGCGCCTCCTCCTGTTTTGAGGCAACAGCGGGAGTGGTTAAACGCGGCTCAGTAGTTAAGTTGTCGCTATGGATCATGGTGTGTTCATCTGTTTGAGCCCGTTACGCACCGCATGGTGCGCAGCTCGACGTGATTGGTCCCGGTATGACAGCAAGTCTGCCGGATTATGCCGCAGTTGCCTGCCGGCGTAAAACCGCGTCTCATCAAGCAGCGATCCGCCGCCATGCACGCAGCTTATCTTCGAAGGTGATGGCCGCATGCGCCGGGCTGGTCGAGGGCAGGCGCACATATTCCATTGCAGGACGGCTGCCCATGAGCTTCAGCACATGCCGGTGATAGAGCTGTTCGGCTTTGGCACCGTTGAAACAGACCCGGCGTATCTGCGGGTGGCTGGCGAAGAAACTCGCGAAGTCGTTGAGCACGATCGTGTCGTTGTCTATGTCCGAATCGAGGCTGCTCTCCCGCGTGCATGACTTCAACACATCCCAGAGGGCGACCCCGGCAGCCGAAAGCGACGAGGCACGGGCATCGTAGCTGCCGCCTGCGTCGAAGCCGAGTATCTCGCCGACGATCTTCCAGAAGGCGTTGCCCGGATGCGCGTAATACTGCTGCCGGCGCAGCGATTCCTTGCCCGGCATCGTGCCGAGTATCAGCACGCGAGCGCCGGCGCTTTCGATAGGCGGGAAGCTATGGACGCAGGACATCCCTAACCGGCGAGGCTGGCGCGCACGCTGGGGCGCTCGCCGATACGCATAAACCATGCAGCCAGGTTCGGGTGCGAACCGCGCCAGTCGCGTCCTGCCTGGCGCAGATCCAGATAGATGAGCGCACTCGCGAGCGCCAGGTCGGCCAGCGTGATGGCTGCGCCTTCGCACCATGCGCGTTCGCCGAGCTGGTCGGCCGCATAGGCGAGCGCGCGGGTGATCGCATCGTTGTGCCTTGTGATGGTGTCAGCATCCTGCTTGTCCGCAGGGCGGACAGTCTCGTTGCGCACCACGACGGCCGAATCCATGATGCCGTCCGCCAGCGCCTCCCAGCGCTTCACGCGCATCCGTTCCAGCGCATCGCCGCGCGGGATCAGGACAGGCATGTCGTTCAGCGTGTCGGCGTATTCGGCGATCACCGTCGAATCGAACACGCAGGTTTCGTCGTCGAGTATCAGCGCCGGGATGCGCCCCAGCGGATTGGCCCGCGCCACCTGGCTGCCGGGTTCGCGCGGCGCATCGACCAGATAGGTATGCGGGATGTTCTTTTCCAGCAGCACCAGGCGCGCCTTGCGCACATAAGGGCTGGTGTTGGTGCCTAACAGTTTCATATCTTCCCTCCTGTAAGAAACAGCGATTCCTGGCGGCTCAATAGGCTATGCCTCTTCATCATCCGGTAACGGCGCCAGCAACGCGGCGATGTCGGCCGCGCCGAACTTGACCAGCCCGCTGGCATCCTCGGACAGGATGCCAGCGGCGAGTTCGGCTTTCTTCTCCTGCAGCGCGAGTATCTTCTCCTCGATGCTGCCGGCCACGACCAGCTTGTACACGAACACGTTCTTGGTCTGCCCCAGGCGGTGCGCGCGATCCGTGGCCTGGTTCTCCACGGCCGGATTCCACCAGGGGTCGTAGTGGATCACGGTGTCGGCGGCGGTCAGGTTCAGCCCCACCCCGCCCGCCTTCAGGCTGATCAGGAAGATCGGCACTTCGCCCTGCTGGAAGCGGCTCACCACGGCTTCGCGGTTCTGCGTGTCGCCGGTGAGCTTCACATAGTCCAGCTTTTCGCGCACCAGCTCCTGCTCGATCAACTCGAGCATGGTGGTGAATTGCGAGAACACCAGGATGCGCCGCCCTTCGCTGACCAGTTCCGGCAGCATCTCCATCAGCAGGTCGAGCTTGGCGCGTTCCTTGACCCGGCCCGCAGCAGTCAGTTTCAGCAGGCGCGGGTCGCAGCATACCTGGCGCAATTTGAGCAGCGCGTCGAGGATGATGATATGGCTGCGCGCAAAGCCCTTATCGGCGATTTCCTCGCGGACGCGCTGATCCATCGCGATGCGCACCGTTTCGTACAGGTCGCGCTGCCCGCCTTCCAGCTCGACGGTGCGCACGATCAGGGTCTTGGCCGGCAGCTCTTTCGCGACATCTTCCTTGCGCCTGCGCAGCATGAAGGGCTTGACGCGTCTGGCCAACAGGTCGCGGCGCAATATATTGCCGTTCTTTTCGATCGGGTTGCGCCAGGTTCTCGCAAACGCCCTGGCGTCCCCCAGCAAGCCGGGCAGCAGAAAATCGAACTGCGCCCACAGCTCGCCCAGATGGTTTTCCAGCGGCGTGCCGGTCAGACACAGGCGGTGCCGCGCCTTCAGTCTGCGCACCACTTGCGCAGCCTGGCTGGAGACGTTCTTCACCGTCTGCGCCTCATCCAGGACCAGCAGATGGTAGTCATGTTCCGCCAGCGCATCCACATCGCGCCACAGCAGCGGGTAGGTGGTGAGTATCACATCGTGTTGCGGGATCGCGCGAAAATGCGCGGCTCGCTGCTTGCCGTGCAACGACAGCAACCTGAGTTGCGGGGCGAAGCGCTGCGCCTCGTTCTTCCAGTTGAAGATCAGCGAAGTGGGCAACACCACCAGCGAGGGTTTATCCATGCGCCCGCTCTGTTTCTCGAGCAACAGATGCGCCAGGGCCTGTGCGGTCTTGCCCAGCCCCATGTCGTCGGCCAGTATCCCGGCCAGCTGCTGCTCTCGCAGATACTGCAGCCAGGCCAGGCCTTCCAGCTGGTAGGGGCGCAACTGCAGCGCGAAGCCTTCCGGGGCGGCGACCGCCTTGATGCCTGTCGTATGCTTGAGCTTGTTCGCGAGTTCGGTGACCGCATCCACTCCCTTGAACTGCCAGCGCTCCATGCTCGCCAGTTCGTCGATGCGCGCCACGTCGTAACGGGACAGGCGGATCTCGCTGCCCATCTTCCGGCCGTCGAACAATTCGATCAGCGTGCGCGCGAGCGGCTTGATGCGCCCGGCAGGGACCTTTACCCTGCCGCCTTCCGCAAGCTGCAACTCGATGGCTTCCTTGTCCTCCATGCGTTCCAGCTGGATCGCATCCAGCCAGCGCGGATCGACCTTGAACAGCTCATGCAACAGCGGCGCGAGCGGCAGGCGCTGCCCATTGACCACGATGCCCATGTTCAGGCTGAACCAGCCATCCTCCTCGGCGGCGAATTCCGCCTCCCACGCTTCGACCTCGAGAACCTGGTGGCGGAACCCCGGCGGAATCACGACCTGCCAGCCCGCCGCCTGCATCTGCGGGATCACCTGCTGCATGAACGGCAACCATGAACCCTCACTTTCCAGCGCATAAACAGGCCGGTCGAGCAGGCCGCCGGAAAAGCCGATATAGCTCGGCACTTCTTCGAAGCCATAACTGGCGAGCGAATTGATCGCACGCGCCTCCGCCTTCTGGTCGCGCGTCACGCGCACCGTCTCGCCGCTTTGCAGCGTGGCGAATTCGCTGGGATGGTCCGGCGACAGCACCGCTTCGCCATATCGGAATCTGACCCGCGCGAGATCCAGTACCCTTGTACCCTGACCATAACCGCGCAAACGGCTCATCCACAACGGCTCCGAGGTCTCGACCAGCAGCATCGGCACAGGCTTTCCCGCCACGGTGCGCAGCCTGGCGGTACTGGGCGGCGGCAGATCGGGAACCATTTCACGCAACACTTCGGACACCACCGGCACGTCGATTTCGCTCAATGGCGGCATGCTCAGCAACTGCGCGATCTGCACCGGCGTCTGGGCCAGTTTCAGCAGGCCGATCTCGCCGGCTCCTGCATCCACATACCAGGTGGCATCCTGCAACGGCAGCACATCGACAACTGCGCCGCCGCGTATGACCTTCGGCACCATACGACCAGACTGGTCTGCGCCCCAATCCAGCTGCGCTTCGCGCAACGCGCCCTGTTTGAGATGGATCGGTTCAGACGGCAAATACCGGCTTCCCGCGATTCTTTCGATCAGGAACAGGCGACCGCTCTCCAGCAAACGCGTCAGTATCTCGCTGCCCTGCGCACCCGTGGCCGGGAATCCGCCATGTTCGTCGCGCTGCGCCCACAGCAGGCGCAGGGTCGGCAAGTCATCCTCGCCGACGAACTGCGGCGGCCTGACCAGCGCGCGCTCCACATTGGTCCACTCTTCCAGCCGTCCAGACAGCCGCCCCCGGGCATCGAGCCTGCCCTTATAGGTGCCGATCAAATATTTGTCGTTGTAACGGGATCTGGTCAACGCATAACACAGGCGTTCGGCGCGCAACGCGGGCTTGGCTTTCTTCTTCGGCGGGGCCTGCACCGCACGCCGGAAAGACTCGACCCACTCCAGCACGGCATGATTGACCGCGGGCGCGCGCGGCAGAGACAACACCGACAGCAGCACGGCCGCGCTGTGCTTGCATTTGAATCCCACCGGACAACTGCACTGCGGCTTGATGACCAGATCGCCCGCGTTGTCCCGCTCAAAAGTGATCTCGACCGCATAAGGCAGGCGCACGCTTCCCTGCACCTGCGCAAAGATGGTGTCAGACCGGATCTCGACCTGGCTGATCGAGTTCAGATAAGCCTTGGCTTTCTGCAGCTCCTGCATGCTGTACCAACGCGTTACATCGGCAAGGGTGTATGACTGTGCGAGTGACATGGCGAAGAATTATGCGGCGTGTTGCGCCGTAACGGATATGGACCTGACGAAAAATGGTGCGCAGATTAACACGGGATCAGGTTCCCCAAAAAATAAGGGCCAAAAAAATGGGAAATCTTGCCGCCCGCTGCGCCGGGCATGCCATGTCAGGGACGCAAGCCATCCACCCACCTGACATACAACTGCTCAGCCGCATGGTGCAGTTGCGGCAGCTGTGCGGCCGCCTGACGTTGCATGGTTTGCGCCGGCTGTACCGCCGGACTGGCTGCACTGGCAGCCAGCTCTTCCGCCCCCGCAGTGCACCAGTCCGCGACCATCCCGGCAGTCATCTCGATATGGCATTGCAGCGCGAGGTGTTTGCCGATGGCATAGGCCTGGTTGGCGCAGTGTGCGCTGGACAGCAGGCGTGTCGCGCCTTGCGGCAGCGTGAAGGTTTCGCCGTGCCAATGGAAGGCAGTAAAGCGCTGTATCCCGCCGAACCAGCTGCGCGCGATGTCGTTGTCCGACACCGTCACCTCGCCCCAGCCGATCTCCTTCACCGGATTGCGCGCCACCACGCCGCCCAGCGCCTTCGAGATCAGCTGTCCGCCGAGGCAATGCCCCAGCAGCGGGACATCCCGCGTGACCGCGTCGCGTATCAACGCCTCGACCTCCGCGATCCACGGCAGGTCGTCGTTAACGCTCATCGGCCCGCCCATGAACACCAGCCCGGCGTATGACGATGCGCTTTTCGGCACGGCATCGCCCGCGTCGATGGCGATCAGCTGCCACGGGATCTGCCGCGCATCGAGGAACTCGGCAAGATAGCCTGGCCCCTCGATGGCAATGTGGCGGAAGATGGCGATGGGTTTCATAAAATCAGGGAAGGGTTAAGGGGGGAAGAGAGAAGGGTAAAACCGGCGCGCTGTATTTTCCCCCTTGAGCACCGCAGGTGCGATCCCTTCCCTCTTCCCCCTTCTCGTTATTCCTTCGTCTTGTCCCGTTCAATCAGCGCATAAGCTGAATGATTGTGGATGGACTCGAAGTTCTCAGACTCGACGATATAGGCGTCGATGCGCTCATCGGCATTCAGCACCGCCGCGACATCGCGCACCATGTCCTCGACGAACTTCGGATTGTCATAGGCGCGCTCGGTGACGAATTTCTCGTCGGGACGCTTCAGCAGCCCGAACAACTCGCAGGAGGCCTGCTCCTCGGCGATGCGCACCACGTCCTCTATCCAGACGAACCGGTTGGTGCGCAGCGTGAGCGTGACATGCGAGCGCTGGTTATGCGCGCCGCGCTCGGATATCTTCTTCGAGCAAGGACACAGGCTGGTCACCGGCACCAGCACTTTCATCGTGACGCGCGCCTTGCCTTCGATGATCTCGCCGATCAGCGTCACGTCGTAATCGAGCAGGCTCTGCACGCCGGATACCGGCGCGGTCTTGTTCACGAAATACGGGAAGCTCATCTCGATATAGCCGGATTCCGCTTCCAGACGGGCCACCATTTCGCGCAATATGCTCTCGAAGGACTCCACGGAAATCTCGCGTTCGTGTTCGTTCAGTATCTCGACGAAGCGCGACATGTGCGTGCCCTTGAAGTTATGCGGCAGGTGCACGTACATGTTGAAGGTGGCGATGGTGTGCTGCACACCGATACTCTTGTCCTTGACCTTCACCGGATGGCGTATGCCCTTGATGCCGACGCGGTTGATCGCCAGATGGCGCGTGTCGGCGGAGCTTTGCACATCGGCGATAGGATGCGATGCGGCAGGATTCGATACTGGGGTATTCATGGCAAACTTCCTATCGGGTTACGAGCATGCGGAATTATAACGAATCCCGACAAATTCACTCGGTCAATTTATTGTTTATCGCGGAGACCAGACCGGCAGCATCCAGACCGCAATCCGCCAGCATCTGCGCGTGCTCGCCCTGCTCGATGAAGCGATCCGGCAAGCCGAGCTGCAACAGGGGAACGACGATGCCGTGCTGGTGCAGGCATTCCGCCACTGCACAGCCCGCGCCACCTTGTACGGTGTTCTCTTCGATCGTGACCAGCAGTTCATGTTCGCGCGCCAGACGCAGCACCAGCTCGGCATCCAGAGGCTTCACAAAGCGCATGTTCGCCACACTCGCATCCAGTCGTTCCCCCGCTGCCAGCGCGGGTGCCAGCATGGTGCCGAACGCCAGGATCGCCACACGCTTGCCTGCACGGCGCAATTCGCCCTTACCCACCGGCAACGCGCACATCTGCTGGCTGACTGCCGCGCCCGGCCCGGTGCCGCGCGGATAGCGCACCGCACTCGGCGTATCCAGCTGCGTGGCGGTATACAGCATCTGCCGGCATTCATTCTCGTCGGCCGGGGCCATCAGCGTCATGTTCGGGATGCAGCGCAGAAACGACAGGTCGAAGCTGCCCGCATGAGTTGCGCCGTCCGCGCCGACCAGACCGCCGCGATCGATCGCCAACACGACCGGCAGGTTCTGGATCGCGATGTCGTGGATCAGCTGGTCATAGGCGCGCTGCAGAAACGTCGAATAGATCGCCACCACCGGCTTGAAACCGTCGCAGGCCATGCCGGCGGCGAACGTCAGCGCGTGCTGCTCGGCAATACCGACGTCGAAGTAGCGCGCCGGGAAACGCCTGGCGAATTCCGCCATTCCGGAGCCTTCGCACATCGCCGGCGTGATGCCGACTACCCGCTCATCCTGCGCTGCCATATCGCACAGCCATTGCCCGAACACCTCGGTGTAACTGGGCTGCGCAGCAGTTTTTGGAACGACTCCGTTGGTGCGGTCGAATTTGCTCACGCCGTGGTACAGCAGGCAATCCTCTTCGGCCAGCGCGTAACCCTTGCCCTTCTGCGTGACGATATGCAGGAACTGCGGGCCGGACAGCTGGCGGATGTTGCTCAGCGTATCCAGCAACACATCGATATCATGCCCGTCGATCGGACCGATGTAATTGAAGCCGAATTCCTCGAACAGCGTGCTCGGCGTCACCATGCCTTTGACATGCTCCTCGGCGCGCTTGGCGAATTCCAGCACCGGCGGCATGCCCTTTAGCACCTTCTCGCTGCCGCGCCGCATCGCCGCATAGAAGCGTCCCGACATCAGCTTGGCGAGGTAATTATTCAGTGCACCGACCGGGCGCGAAATCGACATGTCGTTGTCGTTCAGGATCACCAGCAGGTTCGCATCCATCGCACCGGCGTTGTTCAGCGCCTCGAACGCCATGCCGCCGGTCATCGCGCCGTCGCCGATGATCGCCACCGAGCGCCGTTCCGAGCCTTGCAGCCTGGCCGCGACCGCCATGCCCAGCGCCGCCGAGATCGAGGTGCTGGAATGCCCGGTGCCGAAGGTGTCGTAGGGACTTTCTTCGCGCTTCGGGAACCCGGCGATACCGCCCGCCATGCGCAAAGTACTCATCGCCTCGCGGCGTCCGGTCAGTATCTTGTGCGTGTAGGTCTGATGTCCCACATCCCACACCAGCTTGTCTTCCGGCGTGTCGTAGATGTAGTGCAGCGCGATGGTCAGCTCGACCGTGCCGAGGTTGGAAGACAGATGCCCGCCGGTCTTGCTGACCGACTCGACCAGGAACTCGCGCAATTCGCGCGCCAGCTGCGGCAGCTGTGCCTGCTCCAACGCGCGCAGGTCATCGGTGCTATTAACGGTGTTGAGCAAGGAATACATCAGAACTTTCGCAGCACGATGAAATCGGCCAGTTCGCGCAAACGCTGCGCGGAATCGCCGAATCCGGCCAGGCTGTCCAAGGCCTCGCGATGCAGCCGTTGCGCCATGTCGCGCGCGGCCTGCACGCCCAGCAGCGTCACATAGGTCGGCTTGTCGTTATCGGCATCCTTGCCTGCGGTCTTGCCCAGCGTCGCGGTGTCCGCCTCGCTGTCCAGCACATCGTCTACCACCTGGAACGCCAGGCCGACGCATTTGCCGTAACGATCCAGCTCGGCCAGTTGCGCGGCAGAGACTGCGCCGCATTGGGCGCCCAGCAGCACCGCCGCACGGATCAGCGCGCCGGTCTTGTGGATGTGCATGTTCTCCAGCTCCGGCAGCGTCAACGCCTTGCCGACGCTGTCCAGATCGATCGCCTGTCCGCCCGCCATGCCGCGCGAACCGGACGCCACCGCGAGCAGCTTGAGCATCTCCAGCTGGCGTGCCGCATCGTCGCTCAGGCGGTGTTCCGCGAGCAGCTGGAACGCCAGCGTCTGCAGCGCGTCGCCCACCAGCAGCGCGGTCGCCTCATCGTATTGCACATGACAGGTCGGCTTGCCACGGCGCAACACGTCGTCGTCCATGCACGGCATGTCGTCGTGCACCAGCGAATACGCATGGATCAGCTCGACTGCCGCCGCCGCGATATTCAGACGCGCCTGATCCGCGCCGGCCAGCTCGCCGGCCGCAAACGCCAGCAGCGGGCGCACGCGCTTGCCGCCGTCCAGCACCGCATAGCGCATCGCCTGATGCAGGCGTTGCGGCGCAGTCTCCGGCTGCGGGAGCAGGCCGCGCAGCACGTCTTCGAAACGGGATTGGTGGGTCGCTGCCCAGCTTGGGAAATCAGCGCACATCAGGCCTGTCCTGCCGAAGCTGCCTCGGCGTTGCCGGCGAAATCCTTCAGCACGCCGTCTTCCAGCACGCGCACTTGCTGCTGCGCATCTTCGAGGCGGGTGCGGCAGAACGCCAGCAACTCGGCCCCGCGTTTATAGGCAGCCAGCGAATCCTCCAGCGACAACTTGCCCGCCTCCATGTCAGCGACAATCTGCTCGAGCTCGACCATAGCCGACTCGAAACCAAGCGTTTTCTGGGATTTACCAGCCATGACAGCCTCTGTGTGCGTAAAGATTGCCATTTTACCCAACGCACTGTGACTGAGCCAATTTTTATTGCCCTGCCCCCCGATTTCGGGGACAATCCGCCCCTTTCGCGCACTGCATTCAGCACTTCCAAGGATGATGTGGGTATGTCCAATATTGCCAACATGAATCAACTCACCCCGGCTCAGGTCCAACCGCCGCTCAGCTGGTACTTCGACCCCAGGATACTGGAGGCCGAACGCCGCCTGCTGTTCGAGCAAGGCCCGAACTACGTCGGCCACGAACTGATGGTGCCTAACCTGGGCGATTACCATGTGCTGGATGGCGAGGCGCAGATGCTGGTGCGCAACCCGAACGGCGTGGAGCTGCTTTCCAACATCTGCCGCCACCGCCAGGCCACCATGCTGCAAGGCCGCGGCAATGCGAAGCACATCGTCTGCCCGCTGCACCGCTGGACCTATGAGACCAACGGGGATCTGCTCGGCGCGCCGCATTTCCCCGAGAATCCCTGCCTGCACCTGAACAAGTCGCCGCTGCAGAACTGGAACGGCCTGCTGTTTTCGGGCCAGCGCGACATCGCGAAGGATCTGGCCAAGGTCGGCGTGATGCAGGAGATCGACTTCTCCGGCTATATGCTGGATCGCGTGCAGGTGGACGAATACGCGTTCAACTGGAAGACCTTCATCGAGGTCTATCTGGAGGACTACCACGTCGTGCCGTTCCATCCCGGGCTGGGCAATTTCGTGAATTGCGACGATCTCAAGTGGGAGTTCGGCGAACAATACAGCGTGCAGACCGTCGGCATCAGCAACGGGCTGCGCAAGGTCGGCAGCGACGTGTACGGCAAGTGGCAGGAGCAGGTGCTGCGCTACCACGGCGGCCAGCTGCCGAAATACGGCGCGATCTGGCTGACCTATTACCCGAACATCATGGTCGAGTGGTACCCCGGCACGCTGGTCATCAGCACGCTGGTGCCGCGCGGCCCCGAAGCCTGCAGCAACATCGTCGAGTTCTATTACCTCGAAGACATCGCGCTGTTCGAGCGCGAATACGTCGAGGCGGAACAGAAGGCCTACAACGAGACCGCGGTCGAAGACGATATCATCTGCCTCAGGATGCATCAGGGGCGCAAGTCGCTGTACCAGCGCGGCATCGAGGAACACGGCCCGTACCAGTCTCCCACCGAGGACGGCATGCTGCACTTCCACGAGTACCTGCGCCGCAACCTGACTCCTCATCTGTAAGTCATTCCGCATGGGGTCACTCTGGATGCTGGTCGCGGGCCTGCTGTTCGCCTGCATGGGAGTGTTCGTCAAACTCGGCGCGGCGCATTTCTCGCATGTCGAGCTGGTGTTCTACCGCTCGTTCTTCGGCCTGCTGTTCGTCTACGGCATCATGCGCCACCAGCATGTCGCCATCGCCACGCAGCACTGGCGCAACCACCTGTGGCGCGGCATCTCCGGCTCGGTCGCGCTCGCGCTGTTCTTCTACTGCATCACGGTACTGCCGCTCGCCACCGCGATCACGCTGAACTACACCGCGCCGCTGTTCCTGACCATCCTGACCATGCTGGTGTTCAAGGATCGATTCCATCTGCCGCTGACCATCGCGATCGGCCTGGGTTTCTGCGGCGTGGTGCTGTTGCTGCACCCGACGCTGGAACGCGACCAGCTGCTGCCCGGCCTGCTCGGGCTGATCTCCGGCTTCCTCGCCGGCATCGCCTACCTCAACGTCAGGCAGCTCGGCATGATCGGCGAGCCGGCCACGCGCGTGGTGTTCTATTTCAGCCTGATGGCCTCCGTTGGCAGCGGCGCATGGATGCTGTTCGACACCGTACACCCGATCACCGCGCAAGGCTGGACCATCCTGCTTGGGCTGGGCGGCAGCGCCACCCTCGCCCAGCTTGCGATGACCCGCGCATACCGCGTCGGCAAGACGCTGGTGGTGGGCAGCCTGGCCTACAGCACCATCGTGTTCGCCAGCCTGTTCGGCATGCTGCTGTGGGACGAGGTACTGCCGCTGTCCAGCTGGCTGGGCATGGCGCTCATCATCGCCAGCGGTATGTTAAGCTTGCGCCTGTCTCCGAAACATCCGTCTGTAAAATAATTAGAGAGCAAAGCATGATCACCATCGAACAAACCCCCAATCTGGTCAACGTCGCGGTAATGGGCGAATTCACGCTCGCCGACTTCAAGGCCTTCGAAGAACAATCGCTGTACAAGCTGCAATCGCCCGGCGCGGTGAACCTGCTGTTCGATCTGCGTGGAATGATCGGCTACACCGTCGATGTCGCCTGGGAAGAGATCAAGTTCTTCAGCCGCGAACACAATCACGATTTCAGCAAGATCGCCGTGGTCACCGACGACCAGTGGCTCACCTGGCAGGCATGGCTGTCACGCCTGTTCGTGGATGCCGAGATTTGCGCGTTCACCGATTACGATGAGGCGAAGGCCTGGGTTCAGGGCTGATCACTCATCGCCGGCCATAAGCCTGACAGGATGAGCGATTTCCTCAGAAATTGCCGAATACAGGCTGCATCCCGAAGTTACTCACCAGCACAGCCAACAGGATGCACGCCAGAATAGCCAGCACATACCGAGTGGCACTCCTGTCAAATGCCAGCTGCTCGAGTTGCAGCTCCTGATTTCTGCGCTCCAGCTCGCCGAGGCGGAACTGCCGCTCCTGTTGCAGTTGTTTTTTCCTCTGCTGCTCCTGCACATAAGCATCGTACGAACCGCCGAGCATCTCGGCTTTCTCGGCCTCGGAAAAATAATGGTCGGTGAAAAATCTCATGGCCCCTCCAAACTGATGACTCAAGAAGCAGCAGCCTGCTTCGGGTCTGGCATCGTAAGGCGGGAATATTGCAACGGGATGAATTTGTATTGAACAATTTGTTGCAACGACCGGCAGGCGTAGCGTTCCAGGCAAGGCAAGATGATTGATTTCATTAAAAAATGACCAAAACAAAAAACCCGCCTGAGCGGGTTTTTTGTTGTACGGCGCAACCAGCCTGAATTACTTCAGCTTGGTTTCCTTGTACATCACATGCTTGCGAGCCTTAGGATCGAACTTCATCATTTCGATCTTTTCTGGCGTAGTGCGCTTATTCTTGGTCGTTGTGTAGAAATGACCTGTACCGGCACTGGATTCGAGTTTGATTTTTTCGCGCATTTGCAGCTCCTTAAACGTTCACGCCATTAGCGCGAATTTCGAACAACACCGCATCGATACCATTCTTGTCGATGGTACGCAGCGCTGCATTGGTCAGACGCAGGCTGACCCAGCGGTTTTCACTCTCAACCCAGAATCGGCGGCGTTGCAGATTCGGCAAGAAACGACGCTTGGTTTTGTTATTCGCATGGGAAACATTGTTCCCAGTCATCGGGCCTTTACCCGTCACTTGACATACACGTGCCATGGTTCTACTCCAACCGATTTTCAAAAGAGCGCGGATTCTACCGAATGAATCCGGAATGTTCAACAGGAATTTTCAATCCCGCCCTCCCAAGCCGCTGTAATGATTCTGCAACAAGCCATTAACCCAACTGAAACATTCGGAAATTATGCTGCGCGCATCCCACCCATAGGACATATAAGATGAAAACGCTCCAGGACATACTCAACCAGCGCGAGCTCTCCGCACTCTTCCAGCCGATCATGGATCTGTCCAACGGCACGTTCCTGGGGTTCGAGGGCCTGATACGCGGCCCGGCCGACAGCCCGCTGCATTCGCCCATCAACTTGTTCGCGGCCGCCAGACAACAGGGGCTTTCGCTGGAAGTGGAGATGCTGTGCCGCCAGATCGTGCTGGAGTCGTTTGCCGCACAGAAGCTGCCCGGCAAGCTGTTCCTGAATGTCAGCCCCGAAGCGTTGGCCCATCCCAGCTTCAAGAACGGGCAGACGCTGACTTATCTGGAGCAGCTCGGCATCGACCCGGAGCAGGTCATCATAGAAATCACCGAGAACCAGCCGACCTTCGATTTCGAGGGAATGCGCAATGCGCTGCTGCACTACCGCGGCATGGGGTTCCAGATCGCGATCGACGATCTGGGCGAGGGCTTCTCGAGTCTGCGGCTGTGGTCCGAGTTGCGCCCGGAGTTCGTCAAGATAGACATGCATTTCGTGCAAGGCGTGAATACCGACCCGCTCAAACAGCAGTTCCTGAGATCGATACAGCAGATCGCGCGAAGCTCCGGCACGAAGGTGATCGCGGAGGGGATCGAGACCGACAGCGAATTGAGGATCATTTGCGATCTCGGCATCGCCTGCGGCCAGGGCTATTTTATCGCCCGCCCCAGCCCCACCCCGCCATTGCTCGCACCCGTCGAGGTCGGATCGCTGATCAACCTCGCCAGCCAGTCGCGCCAGGCATCAAGCAGCATCACCAGCTCGCGCGGTATCTCCACCGAGAAACTGTTGCGCTATGTCGAACCCGTCCACCCCGAAACCGAGCACGAGAAAATATTCACGCGATTTTCGGAAGACGCCAGTTTGCGCGCGATCCCGGTGGTAAAAGACGGCATCCCGGTCGGCCTGATCGACCGCCAGCAGTACATTGGCTGTTTCGTGCAGCCCTTCCGGCACGAACTGCTCGCCAAGAAGCCCTGCTCCACCTGCATGGACGGCAAACATTGCAAGGACATGTCCGACTCGTGCATCAAGACCGAGCCGCTGCTGGTCGAAAAATCCACCCCCATCCACGAACTTTCCGATTTCCTGACCGAATCGGAAAGCACGCATTTCGCCAATGGCTTCATCATCACCGAACAGGGGCGCTACATCGGCCTTGGCAATGCCCAGGATCTGCTGCGCGAGATTACCAAGATGCAGATCGAAAATGCGCGCTACGCCAACCCGCTCACGCTGCTGCCCGGCAATGTGCCGATCAACGAGCACATCGAACAGCTGCTGCAGTCCGGAAAATCATTCGCCGTCTGCTATGGCGACCTCGATCACTTCAAGCCGTTCAACGATGTGTACGGTTATCGCAAGGGAGACGAGGCGATCCAGTTCACCGGCCGGCTGCTGGGCTGGGCATGCGACCCGAAGCACGATTTCATCGGCCATATCGGCGGGGATGATTTCATCCTGGTGATGCAAAGTGCGGACTGGGAGAAACGCTGCAACCAGGCGCTCACTTCCTTCGCACAGACCTCCACCGTGCTGTTCGAAACGGAACATCGCGCGATCGGCGGCTACTTGAGCGAAGACCGCCAGGGCCGCATCGTCCATCACCCGCTGCCCACGCTCTCGATCGGCGCGGTATGGATCACGCCGGGGTTGTTCCGTTCGCATCACGAAGTGTCAGAAGCCGCCACGGTCGCCAAGAAGATGGCCAAGAAGAAGTCCGGCAATAGCCTGTTCATCGAACGGCGCGAATTATCGCAACCGGAAGTATCAGCCGCTCATCATGGTTGAACCGACATTCACACCGGCATCTCATCACTAGCGACGGGAATAACAAATGACATTACAAACGCAGCTACGCCTGATTGCCGCCATCACCGTGCTGAGCCTGCTGGGAGTCATCGTCTTCAGCGTGGTCCAGCTGGGGGCATTGCGCAATGAGTTCGCCCAATATCAGGCGAGACAGACGTTCGCCGGGAATCTGGCGCAGATAAAGAGCGCCGCGCTTTCGGTGTCCCGCTCCGACCCGATTCTCCAGGAAACGGAGACGCAACTGGGGGTTGCCGACAAGCAGATACAAATCCTGCACAAAGAGGCCTCCGCAGCCGCTCCGGCAGAAATTGACGGCGCACAGCTGATACAGATCAGCGCCACCTGGAACGAATATGTGACGGGATTCAATGGCGCCATCAAGATTGCCAGCACCAGCCCGGCGGACGCACTGCAAATCCCGGATGCGCTGTATCAGATGAAACTCGAGCCGATGATCGCGAATATCGACAAGCTGATCGCGCTCAACCATGACGGTGAATCGCAGGCACGGGAAAACATCAGCCATGCCGTCAGCAACATCCTGTGGATTATCGTCTTGCCGCTGATGGCCGCCGCACTGGTCGTGGTCGCGTTCCAGGCGGTCTTTAATGTCCGGCTGAAGAAGCGCATCGACGGTATCGTTGCCGCGATCGCCCATCTGAGTTCGGGCGACCTGAGCCATCGCCTGCCGGCAGGTCCATCCGACGAAATCGGGGTGATGGTCAAGACCATCAATGAATTCATCACCCGGATCGAAGCCGTCCTGCAGGACGTGAACACCTCTGCCGACCAATCCAAGACCACCGCGAACAAGGTCAACGTAATGACGCAAAGCGTCAGCAGCAATGCGCAGGTGCAATCCGGGAAGATCTTCAATGTGATGGCTGCGATCGAGAAAATGGGGCACACCATCACCGAAATCGCCGGCAATGCGATCCGTGCCGCAGACACCGCCAAAACCACCGGGATCAAGATCAACGAAGTCGGCCGGGTCGGGCAGGAGACCTCAGCCATCCTCGAATATCTGGACCGCACCGTGGAATCCTCATCGCAAACCATGCAGCAGTTCGACCTGACGCTGCAGCAGATCGGCAGCATCAGCAACATCATCAAGGGAATTGCCGAGCAGACCAACCTGCTTGCGCTGAATGCGGCTATCGAGGCCGCACGCGCAGGGGATCACGGCCGAGGATTCGCCGTCGTGGCCGACGAGGTGAGATTGCTGTCGGAACGGACGACGACCTCAGCCAAGGACATTTCCGCATTGCTCGCGGCGGTTCAGGCATCCTCCCGCGAGGCCATTTCGTCGATGGACGCAACCCGGAACGGCGTGCGCAAAGGTGTAGCGCAAGGCGAAAAGATCGGCGCGGTACTAGCCGAAGTCGAAGCCTCCATGCAGATGGTCGCGGACATGATGCAGCAAATCGCACACGCGACCGAAATGCAGTCGCAGGAAGGCCGCCAGATCGCCACACATATCGAGGATGTCACGCACATCACGACCTCTACCACCAAAGAGATCGAGACTACCCGGAATGAGATGGCCGGGTTAGCCCAAACGTCCGAAGTCCTGCAGCGCATGGTTTCGCAGTTCCGCCTCTCGACCATCAGGCCTGCTACGGCATGAAGAACCAGACAGGCGCATATCTCACAGCTGCACTCAGAGGTTCCCGCCTCGCGCTGCATCTCCTGTATGGGATGTGTCTGGCGCTCTTTTATCCCTTGTTCGGTCATGCAAGGCAACGCCGCATGCTGAAAGCCTGGAGCAGGACGACACTGGGCATCCTGAACATCGGCATCCAGATAGAGGGGCAACAGCCGATGCGCGGCGAAGGCGGCTGCCTGATGGTGGCCAACCATGTCTCATGGCTGGATATCTTCGTGCTGAACGCGATCCACCCTGCACGCTTCATCGCGAAATCGGAAGTGCGCGGCTGGCCGCTGATCGGCTGGCTATGCCGGCGCAGCGGCACGATCTTCATCGAACGCGCGCTGCGCCAGGATGCCGCATCGGTCAATCTGCGCATCCGCGCCCTGCTCGAACAGGGCGTCTGCGTGGGCCTGTTCCCGGAAGGCACATCGACAGATGGCAGACAGGTCGGGCATTTCCACTCGGCACTGATACAGCCCGCGATCGATGCGGGGGCAAGGATATGTCCCCTTGCGCTGCGCTATCAGGACGCGGCGGGCGAACTATGCGCTGCGGCGGCTTTCACCGGCGATACGACACTGGCTCGCTCCATCTGGCGGATCCTGTGCTGCCGGCAACTGCAGGCGCTGGTCACCTTCACCCCGGCGCTGGCCGCCGCCGGCGGGAACCGCCGCATGCTGGCAAGCACCGCGCAACAAGCCGTCGCGCAAGCGCTGACAAACGTCGTCCCGGTACAACCCGAACCAGCCCCCCTTTCCATGCTGCCCCAGACCCTGCTTTCGGCACGCTCGGCTTATGTGCTGCTGCTCGACCCGGTCGTCAATCAGCTGCCCAAGTGGTGATTTCACACTTTCTTCATCTTCCCGTCACCGCACTGCAACAGTGATTTCGTAATCTGTACGCATCTACTATCCATCAGGAGGATGCGATGCTGGAACTCAACAGACAAACCCAGGCTGCCACTCAACGCCGCTTAGTCACCAGCCTGGCGCATAGCGAAGCGGAAATGCTGGAAGCCCAGCGCCTGAGATATAAGGTGTTCGCCGAAGAAATGGGCGCCAACCTGCCCAGCGCGAAAGAAGGAATAGACCGCGACATTTTCGACAAATACTGCGAACACCTGATCGTGCGCGAAAGTGCCGAGAATAGGGTCGTAGGGACTTATCGCATCCTCTCCCCGAACCAGGCCCAGAAAATCGGCGGCTACTATGCACAGACCGAGTTCGACCTGACCCGTTTGCTGCATCTGAGCGACCGCATGGTCGAAGTGGGGCGTTCCTGCGTGCATTGGGACCACCGCGATGGCGCGACCATCACCCAGTTGTGGAGCGGGCTGGCCCAATATATGCAGCAGAACGGCCACGAATACCTGATCGGCTGCGCCAGCATCAGCATGGCCGATGGCGGTCATGTCGCGGCCAGCATCTACCGCAAACTGCACCGGGTATATGGCGCACCGCCCGAATACAGCGTGTTCCCGCGTTGCCCGCTGCCGCTGCACGCGCTGAACCAATACCTCGATGCGCCGATCCCGCCGTTGCTGAAGGGCTACCTGCGGCTGGGAGCCTATATCTGCGGCGAACCGGCATGGGATCCGGAATTCAACACCGCCGACCTGCTGATCCTGCTGCCGATGTCGCGCATGAGCAGCCGCTACGCCAAGCACTTCCTGAAATAGCGGCCACTTCCCGAAAGTGTAATAATCCTGTCACACAAAAAATTTAACATGCGCCCTGCCTCAAAGCGTTGTTGATTTATAAATGGCACCATAAAAGCGACACCCACACAAAACGGAGACTCTATGAATAGTAAACTCAAGCAACTCATCCTAGGCATCACCGCTGCCACAGCGGTAGCTTACGCCAGCGTAAGCTGCGCTACCGACATCACCGGTGCCGGCGCGACGTTCCCTTACCCGATCTACGCCAAGTGGGCTGAAGCGTATAAGGCTCAGACCGGCGTGGGCATGAACTACCAATCCATCGGTTCCGGCGGCGGCATCAAGCAGATCAAGGCCAAGACCGTTGCCTTCGGCGCATCCGACGCTCCGCTGAACCCGAATGAACTGGGTCTTGCCGGATTGACGCAATTCCCGACCGTGGTCGGCGGCGTGGTGCCGGTCATCAACGTGGAAGGCATCGCACCCGGACAGCTGAAGCTGACCAGCGCAGCACTGGCCGACATCTATATGGGCAAGATCACCAAGTGGAACGACACCAGGATCGCTGCCGACAACAAAGGCATGAATCTGCCTGACCAGGCCATCACCGTGGTGCATCGCGCCGACGGTTCCGGCACCTCCTTCATCTTCACGACTTACCTGTCGCAAGTCAGCACCGAGTGGCTGCGTAGCGTGGGCGCAGGCTCCGCCGTGCAATGGCCGGCCGGTACCGGCGGTAAGGGCAACGAAGGCGTAGCCTCTTACGTGCAGCGCATCAAGGGCTCCATCGGTTATGTGGAATATGCCTACGCATTGCAGAACAAGATGAACTACGTGCAGTTGAAGAACCACGACGGTCAGTTCGTTTCCCCAAGCGAAGGAAACTTCAAGGCTGCTGCAGCCAATGCTAAATGGGACGCAGACAAGGGTTTCTACGAGATCCTGACCAACGAACCGGGCAAGGACAGCTGGCCTATCACCGGCGCAACCTTCATCCTGATCCACAAGACCCAGGACAATGCGGCGAACGCCAAGGAAGTGCTGAAGTTCTTCGACTGGGCCTACAGCAACGGCGGCAAGCTGGCTGCCGACCTGGACTATATCCCGATGCCGGAAAACGTCGTAAAGATGATCCGCAACGCATGGAAGGCACAGGTCAAGGACACCGCAGGCAATGCCATCTGGAAATAAGCTGGCGGAGCATGGCTGAAACAGCATATCTCTAAGCTATAATCGCGGGGGCTCACGCCCCCGTTATTTTTGACGAGCCGTTATTTGCTGACTGAGCCCATTGTTTTTTAACTGACAAGTACACAACCATGTCGATGTTCTTACAAGAAGCACGCCTGAAACGACAAACCGCGTTCGATATGCTGTTCCGCAATCTGACACGCATCTCCGCCTTTGGCGTACTGGCACTGCTCGCTGCAATCATCGCCTCGCTGGTCGTGGGCAGCATGCCCGCAATCCATGCGTTTGGCTTCGGCTTTCTGACCAGTTCCGATTGGGACCCGGTCAACGATCAATTTGGCGCGCTGGTTCCTATCATCGGCACGCTCATCACCTCAGGCATCGCCTTGCTGATCGCGATTCCGGTCAGCTTCGGCATCGCACTTTTTCTGACCGAACTGTCGCCGCGCATCTTGCGCCGCCCGCTCGGCATCGCCGTCGAATTGCTCGCCGGCATCCCCAGCATCATCTACGGCATGTGGGGATTGTTCGTATTCGCGCCGTTGTTCGCCGATCACGTCGAACCCTGGCTCAACGACCATATCGGGACGATGCCATACATCGGCCCGTTCTTCTCCGGCCCGCCTATGGGTATCGGCATACTCACCGCCAGCATCATTCTGGCCATCATGGTCATCCCGTTCATCGCATCGGTGATGCGCGACGTGTTCGACGTGGTACCCACGCTGCTCAAGGAATCCGCATACGGCCTGGGTGCAACCACCTGGGAAGTGATGTGGAACATCGTACTGCCCTACACCAAGGTCGGCGTGGCCGGCGGCATCATGCTGGGGCTGGGACGCGCACTGGGCGAGACCATGGCGGTCACCTTCGTGATCGGCAATGCCCATGAACTGAGCAAGTCGCTGCTGATGCCGGGCAACAGCATTTCCTCGGCACTGGCCAACGAATTCACCGAAGCGGTCGGCGATCTGTATACCTCCTCGCTGATCGAACTCGGCCTGATCCTGTTTTTCATTACTTTTGTGGTCTTGTCCATCGCACGCTACATGCTCTATAAGCTTGGGCAGCGCGAAGGCCAGGCTTCGTAACCGCCATGCTGAATCTATACGCGCGCCGTCGCATCATCAACGCCATCGGCCTGACCATCTCGGTGCTGGCCATGGCATTTGGCTTATTCTGGCTATGCTGGATATTGTGGACACTGCTGGATCATGGCTTGCCCGCACTCACCCCACTGGTGTTTTCGCAGATGACTCCACCACCGGGTAGTTCAGGCGGGTTGCTCAACGCGATCTACGGCAGTCTGTTGATGACAGTGCTCGGCACCTTGATAGGCACGCCCATAGGCATTCTGGCTGGCACCTACCTGGCCGAGTTCGGCCAGCGCGGCTGGCTGGCGCCAGTCACGCGCTTCATCAACGACGTGCTGCTGTCCGCCCCCTCGATCGTGATCGGCCTGTTCGTGTATGAGGTTTATGTGGTCAAAGTCCAGCATTTTTCCGGCTGGGCTGGCGCGCTCGCGTTATCGATACTGGTGATCCCGATCGTGATCCGAACCACCGAAAACATGTTGCGCCTGGTTCCGGGCACCTTGCGCGAAGCCGCGGCCGCACTCGGTGCACCGCAATGGAAGGTGATCAGTTTCGTCACGCTGCGTGCCGCGCGTGCCGGCATCATCACCGGTGTGTTGCTGGCCGTGGCGCGCATCAGCGGCGAAACCGCACCGCTGCTGTTCACCGCGCTGAACAACCAGTTCTGGAGCAGCAACATGGATCAACCGATGGCCAACCTGCCCGTGGTGATCTTCCAGTTCGCGATGAGCCCATATGAAGACTGGCAAAACCTTGCCTGGGCGGGCGCGCTGCTGATCACCTTCAGCGTGCTGACACTCAACATTCTGGCGCGCGTGCTGTTCCGGCAAAGTGCCTCCACTCATTAACGATAGTCATTAACAAGGCTTGCAAATGAACGCTGAAAACATCGCCAACCCCAAAGTCGTCGTCAAAGACCTTAATTTCTATTACGGCAATTACCGGGCGCTCAAGGACATCAACCTCAGCATCGCCGAGAAAATGGTGACCGCCTTCATCGGCCCGTCCGGCTGCGGAAAATCCACGCTGCTGCGTACCTTCAATCGCATGTACCAGCTGTATCCAAAGCAGAAAGCCACCGGCGAGATCCTGCTGGACGGCCAGAACCTGCTCGACAAGAAACAGGACCTGAACATGCTGCGCGCCAAGATCGGCATGGTGTTCCAGAAGCCCACGCCATTCCCGATGTCGATATACGACAACATCGCGTTCGGCGTGAAGCTGTATGAGAATCTCAGCAAGAACGACATGGCCGAGCGCGTCGAATGGGCGTTGCGTAAAGCCGCGCTGTGGACCGAAGTAAAGGACATCCTGAAGCAGAACGGCACCAGTCTGTCCGGCGGCCAGCAGCAACGGCTGTGCATCGCACGCGCGATCGCGGTCAAGCCGCAGGTGCTGCTGCTTGACGAACCGACCTCGGCGCTCGACCCGATCTCCACCGCGCATATCGAGAAACTGATCGACGAACTGAAGGAAGACTTCACGATCGTCATCGTCACGCATAACATGCAACAAGCCGCGCGCGTATCCGATTACACCGCCTATATGTATCTGGGCGACCTGATCGAGTTCGGCGACACCAGCACGGTGTTCACCAACCCGAAGCGCAAGGAAACCGAAGATTACATTACCGGTCGCTTTGGTTAAGCGGCCAGTAATGTAACGGCGTAGACAACAAGCCACAGGCTTGTTGCGGCGGAGACTCACATGCGTAGCATGTTACGTCGAAGCCACTAACATGAGCTTGCGAATGTTAGCCGCACAGCGGCGTGCCGGAGCCACTACATCCACACATTGGTTAACCTGCCGGTAATGTAGCGACAGATCCATTTAATCCCTCAGAAGTAAAAAGCCCGGCTGTTCCGGGCTTTTTACTTAGTGAGCAGCGAATCGGATTCGCTGCTCGCCTAACCATTGCGCGTGCATGAGCGCTAGTTTTTCAACAAGTCCGCAACCGAGCCGCCATCCAGAGTGGCAAAAAAAACCTCCTGGGCCTCGTAAAGAAGACGTTTCAGCCGACATTTTGGCAATAACGGACAGGAGGACGGGCTGTCTTTCATGCATTCCACCAATGCCAGACTGTTTTCCATCAAACGAATCACAGAACCCACAGAAATATCCTTGGCATCCCGAGCCAGCGAGATCCCGCCGTTTCTGCCGCGCTCACTCACAACCAGATTAGCGCCTACCAGCGCCATCACCACTTTCATCAAGGAGCTCTTGGAAATTTTGCACGCCTCGGCCACTTCAGTAATGGTTGCAGGCGCGTTCTTGCGCCCCAGGTAAATCAAAGTGCGCAAGGCGATATCCGATGAGACAGTAAGCTGCATGTGACATACCCCAGAAATTATTCATAGCCATTATAAGGGCACGCATTTATGCCCGAGATATTATTAATGCAATGATTCCGCATTGTTGCATCTTTATGCAAACCGATATATATTCCTAAAATCAGAATCATTAAAGGGGAGGAAGTACATGTATCAGCAAATTGCCTGGGTAGTTTCTATTGCATTGATCGCGCTACTGGCGATCGTATTCATTTATGTAACAAAGCACAGCAGCCGCGATGGGAACAGCGCGGAGATTTCGGCGGCAACGGGACGCTGGCGAGGGCGGCTGCTATGGGGCGTGACATTGCTGTGCATTCCCGTCGTCGCGTACACATTGACCGAACTGCCTTATGCACGCAAGGCGATTGCAAACCTCGGGGGCATTGAGGTACAGGCCAAGGGCTATCAGTGGTATTGGGAAATATCGCGAACCGAATTGCCGGTGGGTAAGCAGATCGAGTTCCAGGTGACTTCGGCAGATGTGAATCATGGCTTCGCCATCTACGGCCCGGACATGAAGGTACGTACCCAGACCCAGGCCATGCCTGGCGTGACCAACGTTTTGCGCTATACGTTCGAGCAGCCTGGAACCTACAAGATACTGTGCCTGGAATATTGCGGCGTGGCTCATCACACGATGATGACCGAGCTCCATGTGACCGCCCAATAAGTATTCCATACGGAGAATAAGATGAATATGCAAAAGAAGAGCAATTCCTCGCAGGTCAGCGGGGAAGTTAAGGTTTATGCGGCCATCTCAGGGGTGGTGATACTGTTGATGATGCTGTTTGGTCTGGTCATGCGCATGACGCAGGGCCAGATGCTGCCGATTGAACCGAATGTGTTTTATCAGCTGATGACTGCACACGGGATCGGTATGGTCGCGATCGCAGGTCTGGGCGGATCCGCTGTGATGTGGCACTTCCTGGGCAAATACGTCAGTCTCCGGGCCGGATTCGCGTGGGCCAATCTGGCGTTTTTCCTCGCGGGGGTCGTGCTGGTTCTGGGGGGCATATTTCTGGGCGGGTTCGCCGCTGCCTGGACCTTCCTCTATCCGTTGCCGTCCAATGGTATGGGCATGTGGGGCAAACATGCCGCGGCCGCCTATATGGGCGGCGTGCTGCTGGTAGGTATCGGCATGTTGCTGTTCTATCTGGAATCGGCACGCGCAATCATTCAAAAGTACGGCAGCTTCGCCAAGGCGCTGGGCTGGCATTTTCTCAAGAGCGGGCAGGATGCACCACCCGCGACCGTCATCGCCAGCACGGTGGTGACGATCATCAATATCATCGCGATACTGATAGGCGCGGTCATCCTGACCATGATGCTGATCAACCTGTACGTGCCGGAAATCGCAATCCATCCGCTGCTGGCGAAGAACCTGATTTTTCTGTTCGGCCATGTGTTCATCAATTCCACGATCTATATGGCAGTTATCGCGGTCTATGAAATATTGCCGAAATACACCGGACGCCCCTGGAAGGTGTACAAGCCGTTCGTCATTGCCTGGTCGGCGACATGCCTGATGGTGCTGACCGTCTATCCGCACCACTTGCTGATGGACTACGCACAGCCCCTGTGGATGCACATCATGGGACAGATCGTCTCATACACCAGCAGCCTGCCCGTGCTGGCCCTCACCCTGACGGCTACGCTGGGAACTATCTATCGCAGCAACATCAAGTGGGACCTGACCTCCGCGCTGCTGGTGCTGTCGATCTTCGGCTGGAGCGCAGGCGTGATTCCGGCCGTGATAGACGGCACGATAGCCGTGAACCAGGTGATGCATAACACCCTGTGGGTGCCGGGGCATTTCCACCTGTATCTGCTGCTGGGTTGCGTGGCGATGATCCTGGCCTTCATCAACTGGATCGCAAACCAGGAAAAAGCATCGGGTTTCGGCAGTCTGGAAAAAACCATGCTGTGGACTTTCGCATCCAGCGCGTTCGCGTATGCCTTGATGTTCCTGATGTCAGGTCAGGCAAGCGTCCCGCGCCGCTGGGCGGTACATCTGCCTGAATGGCTCTGGTATAGCCAGATTGCCTCGCTGTTTGCAGCTGGCGTCGTGATCAGTGCAATGGCGATCATCGTCAGGGCCATGGGTGGGATCATCAGCCCCGCGAGACAGGGCTGATTGCAGGGTTCCCTGGAATGAAGACGGTTGCGGCCTCGGTAATTCTTGTCCTGTTCGGCATATGGGCAGTATGGGCGATCACCGAGCGCTTTAATGCGCTTACGTCCGAACAGGCCCGCCGCCTGAATATCTCGCGTAAGCAGCAAGCGGTTCCGGACGTGCGCCTGATCAACCAGGCAGGTCAGGCGTTCCGTCTTGACGCATGGGCGAAGGAGCAGAGCAAGCTCATTATCGTCGATTTTATTTACACGAACTGCCTGTCGGTCTGCCGTACGCTTGGAAACGATTTTCAGCAGCTTCAGCGCAGCATCGCTGAGCGCGGGTTGCAGAACCGCGTTCATCTGCTGTCAGTGAGTTTCGATCCAGAGCATGACAATCACACCGTGCTGGCTCAGTACGCCGATCGCCTGCATGCCAGACCCGATGTATGGACCTTTGCAACGGTCGGCAAGACCAGCGATCTCGACGTCTTGCTGCATACCTTCGGCATTACCGTCATCCCCGACCAACAGGGCGGATTCCAGCACAATGCGGCGCTGATCTGGGTTACGCCACCGGGAAAGCTGGTGCGCGTCACGGACTACGATTCGAGCGTCAACCTCTCGCTGCTGGACGAATTGGCGGGATCAGATTGACCATGATGAAACATCGATTTGAGGAATCGGGATCACGCGTCGGTGCGGTCCTGTTCGTCATCCTGCTCGTTCCCGCCGTGCGCAGGATGATGGAGAGCGGCATGGCATTCCACATGCTGCTCCAATTCCCGCTCATCCTGCTTGCCGGATGGCTGCTGGCGAATGCACTTTCCGCACAAACAAGAGCACAGTTGCAGAAATGGAATCACGCCGGGGTCACCGGTCTGCTGATGGCCTCCATGGTGCTGATGTTCTGGATGATTCCACGCGCACTGGATCTGGTGTTGATCGACCCTACTCTGGAATCCTGGAAGTTTATTTCGCTGGCGCTGGCAGGTGCAGCGCTTGAATTGTCATGGCGTACTGCCGGAATGATCGTTCGCGGTTTCTTTCTGGGCAATGTGCTCCCGATGATGATGGTTGCAGGCTGGCTGTATATCGAGGCGCCCGTCCGCCTGTGCAATGCCTACCTGAGCAACGATCAGTTGCGCACGGGAAGCGGGTTGCTTGCCTTATCCATCGCAGGGAGCCTCATTTGGTTCTATGCCTTTTTTATACCTGTCGGACTGGAAGACGGCAGGGAATGCGGTGATGGCGAGATAAAGCAAAAACGCCCGGTATAAGCCGGGCTTTTTGATGTGCGACGCTACTTACTGGTTCCTCATAACGCCGCTCACCGCACCGGCCACACCGCCTATATGTATCTGGGCGACCTGATCGAATTCGGCGACACCAGCACGGTGTTCACCAACCCGAAGCGCAACGAAACTGAAGATTACATCACAGGCCGTTTCGGCTAAACGGCCTGTGATGTAACGGCGGAGACTTACCTTTAGGTTTAGCCGTAGCCACTAATGCGCGCAGCGCGTTATGTTGGAGCCACTATATCACTGGACGATCTGGTTAATTCGCCCGGCGATATAGCGGCGGAGGCTAACATGAGCGCAGCGAATGTTAAGCTGCGAAGCAGCGGCCGATGCCACTACATTTTGGCACTTCGATTAAAGAGATTCGGCGCCAGGAACCTCAGGAACATCCGCCGGCATCACACGATTGCGCCCGGCGTGTTTGGCCTTGTACAGCGCCTTATCCGCCGCATTGCAGAGCTTGGCGGGATCGCTGAAGTCCGAAACATCGGCAACCCCGCAGCTAAATGTGACGTAAAACTCTCTGCCATCTGCCTGATGCCGCAACTGTGAAAAATCCTTGCGGATGTCATCCAGCACTCTCTCTGCCGTCTCCCCATCAGTGTTGCTCAGAATTACCGCAAACTCTTCGCCACCATAGCGCCCGACCGTGTCCGCCTCGCGCAAGCGTTGTTTGAGCAGGCGCGAGAGGCTTTTGATCACACGATCCCCGACCGGATGGCCATAGGTATCGTTCACCTGCTTGAAGTGGTCAATATCGACCATCGCAAACGCCAGTGGCGCTTGCCGACGTTTTGCCTGCGCCACTTCTCGATTCAACTGCTCCTTGACGGCGCTATGATTGAGCAGGCCGGTCAAGCCATCGCGCACCATGAACGAGCGCAGCTTGAGTGAACGCCCAACCCGGCTGGAAACGGAAGAGACCAGATGTTGCGGCTGTATCGGTTTGGTAAGAAAGTCATCCGCCCCCAGGCCGATCGCAAAAAGCTGCTTGTCGAGATCGCTTTCCGCAGAAAGGAATACGATAGGGATGCCGACAAAGGCATCCAGCTGGCGGATAACCGTGGCTAATTCCATTCCGTTGCATTCCGGCATATAAATATCGATCAGGATCAGGTCCGGAGTAAACTCAAGCAGCGACTCCATCACAATCAAAGGGTCGTTGATCGCCTTCACCACCATTCCAGCCTGCTCCAGTACCATGGCGCAATAGCTGGTAAACGCTTCCGAATCGTCAACGATCAAAACCCGGTATGGCGCGGGAGCCAGGCTCGAGGTCAGCACATCAAGCTTGTCAATCAGACGGCCGATATTGACCGGCTTGCCAAGAAAGGCGATGCTGCCGGCGCGCGCCGCTTCCAGTCTCGTCTCTAACTCGTCGTGCTCGGCAAGAAAGACGACAGGAACAGGGATTTTCCGCCCCTGCTGAATTTCTTTCATCATTTCAATACCGCCCTGACTGGATTCAGGAAAGGTGACATCCATCAGCACCACCACATCCGGGTTAGCCTGCATGGCAAGCCGGAAATCTGCCAGCAGATTAAATACGCTCACATCATAGCCAAAGTAACCCAGCTGGACTTTCAGCTCTTCGGCAAGTGCATGCTCATGCTCCACCACATAAATTCGATTACGGCCAACTGGCTTTTCAGGTCGCACAACCGCACGCCATTCAGACTGGACACCTGACGAGGCATCCCGGAGCATGGCCACTTGATGAAGCTCACTCAGCAAAACCTGTATGCGTTTACGCTGCTCTTCACCTGGCACGGCCTTCACCTGCGCGAGCTGCCTGAGATATTCCTCCAGATTGCGCGCCACGTCGCTAAGCAGGGAAAAACCGAAGGTCTTGCCCGATCCGGTCAGGCTATGCACCATGCGGTGCAAGGCAAGAAACCCCTCCTCATTCCACTCGCTGCGATGCAACCGGCTCCACGCCTGCTCGATCTGTTCGAGTTTTTCAGGCAGCTGTGCGGCATAAACATCATTCAGGATTTTCAGCCTGGCTTGCATATCTGCGAAGTCAGCCATGGCAACGTGCCCAGATAGCCTGGACCTGGCTCGATAACGTCATCGGGTCGAAGGGCTTGGGAATGACATCGACCGCACCGATTTCCTTATAGCCCGCAACCTCGCCGGGTTGAACCTTGGCAGTCATGAAAATGACCGGCGTGCTGGCAAACTGGGACAGACCGCGCAACTTCCCGAGCGTGGTCGGCCCATCCATTTCCGGCATCATCACGTCCAGCAAAATGAGTTGCGGCTGAAACTCGGGCGCACGTTCAAGCGCCTCATTCCCGGAACTGCATATTGCTACCGTAAAACCACCCAGTGTTTCCAGCGCAAGCCGCGCCACCATCTGGATATCCGGCTCATCCTCCACATACAGGATGCGCGTCAACTGATCCACCATTGCTATCCCCTTTTCCTGAAACAATTCGCTATCCTGTCCAGGACGCTGGCTGCATTAAGCGGCTTGACCACAAAACCAGCCGCACCTTTTTCGATGGCCTCGCTAACTTTCTCCATCGTTGCCTCGGCACTCACCATCAGCACTACCGTTGCCGGACTGACCGTGCGAATTTCTTCCAGCACCTGCAAGCCATCCATTTCCGGCATATTGATATCGAGCAGCACCAGACCGGGCTTCAGCCTCGCGCATAGCGCGATGGCGTTTTTACCATTGGCGGCTTCGCCGATCACCCGATAATTTTCACTGCGCAAAATAAGCTTCAGCATCTCGCGCATCATGCTGTCGTCATCCACCACCAACACCGAAGGTTTTCCGGCTTTTTCCATATTATTCGGCACCAATCAAACGCTTGATGGTTGCCAGCAGCTGCGCATTGTCGGTACGCGATTTCACTAGCGCGGCATCCACCCCTTTTGCGTCCTCCAGGCCAATTTCATGCACGGAGAACACCAGCACCGGAATAGGCGGCAAGGCTTCCTTCAACAACGACAGTAATTCCTTGCCTGAACCATCCGGCAAATCCAGGTCGAGTATCACCAGATCATAATGGCACTGGGCGAGCATTCGCCTGGCTTCAGCCAGATTTGTGGCCTGCACCATATCCACCACGTCACCCGCAACCTGATGCACCACCTGGAAAATATCCGGGTCATCTTCGACATGCAACACTTTGGGGCGCGCCCGTCCCGATTTTCCGGCGACCCGGTTGAGTACCGACAGCAAGCGCTCCTGATCGACCGGCTTATCGATCCAGTCGACAACGCCAGATGCCTCCCCATTCAACGCCTGCCTGCCCTCAGATGCCTTGGCGGATACCACCAAGGTCGGCAGGTTGGCGGTTGCCTCCTGCCCGTGCAACTCGCGGATCAGCGAAATTCCGGTCTGCCCCGGCAGATCAAGATCGAGCGTCATCGCCGCATAGCCGCCTTGAGCCAGCAGCTGCTTGGCCTGATTCGCATCGTAAGCGATGTCCACGGCATAACCCGCCTGCTCCAGCATCATGCGCAAAACGGTAGCGGTATCGCGGCTATCTTCACACACCAGCACTCTGTGCGTGGCGCCATTGATGCGATGACTGATTTCAGGAAGTTTTCTTTCCACCCATTCGGGAAATTCAACATAGAACACGGTCCGTACATTGGGTTGCGAGTCGAACCCGATGCTGCCGCCCATCTGTTCGACGATCGCCTTGGTAATGGAAAGCCCCAAACCCGTCCCGCCTTTATTTCGCGTATCTGAAGAATCGGCCTGGGCAAATTTCTGGAATATCTGTCCCTTGAATTCGTCGGGAATGCCCGGACCATTGTCCTTCACTGCCACACGGATACGCTGATCAATACGTTCAACCGCAACCAGCACCTTGCCGCCTGCAGGCGAATACTTGGCTGCATTCGACAACAGGTTTGCCAATACCTGCATCATCCGGTTGCTATCCACGCTGATCATCGCCCCGGATAAGTCACTCGGCAACTCACGTTCCAGTTCATAGCTGACCTGGTATTGCTCGGCATAGGCATGGTTCCCGTCCAGCGCCTGTTCCAACAACGGCATGAGTTTGACCGGCTGCATGTCGAATTCCATTTTTCCTGCCTCGATTTTCTCCATGTCGAGAATGTCGTTGACCAGCAGGATCAGCCGTTCGCTGTTCTTGTGCGCAATCTCGACCAGCGGCTTGGCTGCCGCCGGCAATTCCCCCACCACGCCGCCGGCGATCAACGCCAGCGCGCCGCGGATCGACGTCAGCGGCGTGCGCAACTCATGGCTCACGGTGGAAATAAATTCGTTTTTCATGCGCTCGATTTTGATGCGCTCGGTGATATCTTCCTTCACCGCGACGAAATTAGTGGTCTTGCCATCTCTATCGCGAATCGCGGAGATGTAGATTTCTTCCCAGAACAGTTCGCCGTTTTTCTTGCGGTTTTGCAGCTTGCCGCGCCATTGACTGCCACCCAGGATGGTTTGCCACAAGCTTTGATATACCTCGACCGGGGTCAGGCCGGATTGCAAAATCCGCGGGTTGCACCCTATCACCTCATCGATGGCATAGCCGGTCACTTCGGAAAATCTGGCATTGGCATACTCGATATTGCCGTCCGCGTCGGTTATCACCACCGAAACCGGGCTTTCCTCAACGGCACGGGATAATTTGCGCCACTCGCTCTCGGCGTGCTTGCGCTCGGTAATATCCGTTGCAATCCCGAGGAAGCCATTAATCCCGCCGCGCCCATCACGCAAAGCCGTAACGGTCAACGATACCGGGAAACGGCTGCCATCCTTGCGGACGTAGGTCCATTCACTGGTCTCACCATTCGCATCGTTCCGGGCGCGGGCGGTGAACACCTCAAAACCCGGCTCGACCGGCATACCCGCAGCGGTCAATTCCTGCGCACGGCGCGATACTTCATCAGGATCATGAAACAGCATCGGGGTAAATTTCCCAATGACCTCTTCGGCACGATAGCCAAGATAATGCTCTGCGGCACGATTGAATAACTGGATGCCCCCTTCGGTATCGGTGGAAATCATCAAATGATCCGCTCCATCAACAATGGCGTGGATACGCGCCTCACTCTGGCGCAGCTTTTCCTCACTGGCCCGGATGTCTTCGGTCATCCGCTGCGCCATCTCCTCCGCGCGTTCGCGCCGGGAGATCAGAAACGACACCAGGATAAACAACAGCACACTGATGCCTCCGCCCAGCGCCAGAATGACTGTGTTCAACGGCGATCGAAAACCCGCTTCGAATTCGGGGCGGCTATGCAGGCGCACCGTCCAGGTATGTCCATATGCCTGGATAGTACGCAGCGCACTCATTTCAGGCGGTGCTGTATGCGCTCCGGCGGCTTGCTCGCTTGCCGAGACGAACATGCGAGCCGCATCCGTTTCACCCTCGCCGTCAAAAATAACGAAATCCAGCATCAGAACCCGGTCGCCCAGGATGCCCGCCATCAGGTCATCGACGCGGTAGGGGCTGTAAACGAAGCCCTGCAAGCTCCTCCAGCCTTCTTCCGGCGTTGCCGGGGGCCGATGAGTGCGGTACACCGGCAGGTACATGAGGAAACCGGCCTGTTCCTTGCCATGCGTTTCCTGCACCAGCTTCACCTTGCCTGAGATGGTGGTCTTGCCGCTCTCTGCCGCCATGCGCATGGCTTGGGCGCGAGTGGCTTCCGACATCATGTCATAGCCAAAAGCAGCCAGATTGCGTCCGGAAAATGGTTCAAGATAAACCGTCGAAGTGTAGAGCGATCGCTCGCCGGCCGGGTGGATCGTATAGTCCGGAAAGCCTTCGGCGCGTATCGCCGCAATATGGGCTTGCAGATCGGCAGGCTTGATAATCTGGACAAAACCGACCCCCTGAATGCCCGGATAGTTTCTATCGAGGTGCAAGCGCTCGACGTAGGTGCGCCATTCCGCACGATCGACAGATACACTGGCAGCAAACAGGCCTTCGCCTCCCAGCAGAATCTGCTCATGCTGGCGCAGCCGCTCTTCGATGGAGTAGACGACATCACGGACATGCAGCTCAAATTGCTGTTCGGCGTTTCTCATGGCCTGTATACGCAAACCATTCCAGGCTATCAGAGTCAGCGCAAGGCAGATCAGCAGAACCACCCAGGCGAAACGATTACGACGACCGAACAAGCGTTGCAATTTACCCAAAGTCCTCCCTCCACCCGCCTGCTCGAATGAGCCGGCTCGGTATTTACGCCTGCTACGTCAATTTCCCACCCTGTCGTCCTCCAGCGAAGCCGTGGCGCGTATCACCTCTTCCAGTGAAGTCAATCCACGCAATGCCTTCTTGAAACCGTCGTAACGCAGGTTCTGGAATCCCTGCTGCAGCGCGATAGCCAGAATTTCATCGTAATTGCGCTCGTGCAGGATTGCTTCGCGTATCTGCGGAGTAACTTTCAGAAATTCATGGATACCGACCCGTCCGGTATACCCTGTCCCGCCGCAATGCTCGCAGCCCGTGCCTGTATAAAAGGCCGGCAATTCAGCACCTTCGCGCCAGTAAAAATACTGGCGCAACTCTTCGGGATCGGGGTGATGTTCTGTCTTGCAGTATTCACACAACCTTTTCACCAGACGTTGCCCCAATACGCCGATGATGGACGGGGCCACGATGAAACGCTCCACACCCATTTCCAGCAACCTCGTGGTGGCCTGGATCGCATCGTTGGTGTGCAGCGTAGTCAACACCAGATGCCCGGTCAACGCCGCCTGAGCCGCGATGCGCGCAGTTTCGGTATCGCGGATTTCACCCACCAGGATGGCATCCGGATCCTGGCGCAACACTGAACGCAATACCTCCTTGAAGCTTCGTCCGACCTTGTCATTGACCATCACCTGGTTCAGTGTCGGCACATCGTATTCGACCGGATCTTCGATGGTGACGATGTTGATGTCGCGCGTGTTGATAAAGTTCAGCGCCGCATACAGCGTGGTGCTCTTGCCTGAACCGGTCGGTCCGGTCACAAACAGGATGCCCTGCTGGTATTTCAGGGTGGTCTTGAACGGGCGCAACACCTCGGGAGAGAAATCCAGCTTGTCCAGATTCAGGATAGTGCTGGTATATAACGAACCCAGAATGCGCATCACGACTTTTTCACCGTGCATCACAGGCAGGCAGGAGACCCGCAAATCCAGCGCTTTCAACGGCAACAAAAAACTGAGCCGGCCATCCTGCGGCCTGCGCCTCTCGGTGATATCCATCCCGGATGAAATCTTGTAACGCGATATCAGCGGCAACGCCATTTCTGCCGGCAAGAACAGCCTGTCCACCAGATCCCCGTCGATCCGGAAGCGCACGACCACCTCATTTCTCTTCGGCTCTATGTGGATATCCGAAGCGCGTTCCTTGAGCGCCAGCAAAATGATCGAATCGCCAAGCTCGACAAGCGGCTTGGAGTCGAGCAATTTTTCCAGTGCCGCATCACTCAGCTCGCCTGACTGAAATAGCGTCAGGTCGAAACTCATCACCAGATCATCCACATGCTGGATAGATTGGTAATTTACCTTGATTGCCGAATCGACCTCATCCTGAAAGCAGAATACCGGGCTGATCGGCTTCATCAATAAATTTTCCAGTGCCGTGACAGCCACCAGGTCATTCGGCGCAACCATCCCCACCGTCACCACATTTCCCAACTGGTAGATCGGGATAGCCCGGTAGCGTTGTGCGATTTCCCCGGTCAGCAGCGATACCATATCATCCTGAAACAGGGTCTTGCTCAGGTTGACGTAAGTGCGCTTCATCTGACTCGCCAATAATTCCCCGGCCGCATCACGATCCAGATAACCATCCTGAATGATCAACTGCGCAAAATAGACCGCATCATTTTTTGCCGCCCTGACCATGCCAGCCAGCGTCACAGGGGGTATGCGTGCCTTTTCCTGAAAACTCGCGATCAGAGATGCCGTCAGTTCCATGATCAGAATTTCTTTCTGCGCGCAGTTAGCAGCTTGCGAATATCGTCCTGGGTGACACGCGCTTTATCGGTTGACTCCAGGAACTGTTTTTCCTGTCCCGCCTGCTGTGCCAGGCGTTCAAGATCGAAGCGATGATCGGCATCAACTGCAAGTTGCCCGCCCCCTGCCGCCACCTCGGCCAGATTTATGCCACAGCGGCCGCAGAAAACATCGCCGCTCCCGGCGACAAAGCCGCAACGGCAACGGACATGCGCCAATGCGCCCCCGCATGTCCCGCAGAAAACATAACCGGCCGGGTTGATATGATTGCAATTCATGATGGCGCGACTGACTGGGCTGCTTTGATTGCCGCCATATATTCACCCCAGGTCGCACTGATCGCTTTGTGCAACTCCTCGGCGGTCGTGTTCTTCAGGATGTAATTCCATGCCCCGTTATCGATGCACTCCTTCACGACTTCAAGCGCATTCAATGAGGTCAACATCACCACCAGGGTTCTATTGTTGATTGCCATGATTTGTTTCAGAACCGCGACGCCATCCATCCTGGGCATATTGATATCGAGCAGCACCATGTCAGGCGAGAATTGCTTATACAAGCTTAATGCCTGCTCGCCATCCGAGGCTTCGGCGACAACCTCCGCGCCCAGCGATGTGACAATCAAGCTGATCAAGCTGCGGATATGTGGCTCATCATCCGCGATCAATACGCGAGCCTTACGTTTTTCCATGCGCCCCTCATAGCTATCATTCGCCGATGGCCGGATTCGCAAGCTTCCGTTACCCACCAAGGTTGTCAGCATACTAACAAGAAAATCTTGAAGCGCATGTGTCTTACCGCACAAACGCCCACAAAAAAGCCCGGTACGAGCCGGGCTTTTTTGATGTGCGACGCTACTTACTGGTAACTGGGTCTGTCCCGGCGATCCTCATAACGCCGATCTTCGACAGGCCGCCCCTGCTGGTCATCGATGAGGCTGACCCCGACTCTGACCGTCGAACCGGGCTTATATGGCAAGGTGGTGGTGATATCCTGACCGTTGTAACGGTAGGTCACGTTATAGCCCTTGATGACTTCGCGCGTGGCATCCACCTGACGGCAGCGCTCGACCTGCTCGGTACGCGGCTGATCCGGGTTGGCGACACGATCACCGATCACCACACCGGCAATACCGCCCACTGCGGTCGCGGCCTTGTTACCCGTACCGCCGCCGATCTGGCTGCCCAGCAACGCGCCGGCGACACCGCCGACTACCGAGCCGGTTGCGGAACGGTTGCTGTCCGGATTGGACACGCGGTCGCCGACCACCGCACCGGCTACCGCACCAGCGCCCGTCGCGGCAGTATTGCCGCTGCCGCCGCCAACCTGGCTACCCAGCAGGCCGCCTGCCACACCGCCGATGACGGCACCGCCAAGCGAACGTTCCTTGGGTGCGACCTGCACCGTCTCCGTCCAGCATTCCCGGCGCGGCTCGTTCACGCGCTCATAGATCGGCGAACTGGAAACCACCCTTGCGCTATCGGTAAAATCCGCCGCTTGCGCGTTACCATACAAGGAAAGGACACTCAACAATACTAAACTTTTCTTCATTTTCTACGCTCCTCTAAACGCCCATATGTTCGGGACAGCGATAAGACCAGAAGTCCTGCACAACGTTCAGCCAAAGATGTTTCAAATTGTTATTGCTCAGGAACGCTTCGCTCCAAGATATGCCGTCAGCGCCGATTTTAACAGCTCCAACTCATGTCTCAGCAGCTCGGCTGGTTCTGCCGCGCGCTGCATATCGCCTTGCTCGGCGAGGCTCTCGATCCGGTGTGCCAGCTCAACGATACGCGATGCGTTGAAGTTCCCGACCAGCCCGCGCAACGTGTGGGCGCCGCGCAACAACAGCACCGCATCCTGTTCACGGACGGCATCGGTTATTTCCTGCATTTGCCGGTCGCAGTCATCCAGGAAAACCGCCCCGATGGTCTCTATCACCCATGCATCCGCCTTGCCCAGCGCGGCGCCATAATCGAACACCGGCGCCGCGCCCGTCGGCACGGATGACACACCTGCCATATCAGGCCGCAAACCCTGCAAGACTGCACGCAATTTCTCGGCAACGATGGGTTTGGAAACATATCCATCCATCCCCGCATCCAGGCACCGTTGCTTGTCTTCGCTCATCACATTCGCCGTCATCGCGAAGATCGGCGTATGCCCCCCACCCCGGCGCTCCCGCTCGCGTATCAGCTGCGTGGCGTCGAGCCCGCCCATCACGGGCATCTGCAAGTCCATCAGGATCGCATCGTAAGCTCTATTGGCCGACATCTCGACGGCCTCGATACCATTGTTCGCCAGCTCCACGCGATGCCCCCACTTTTCCAGCAAGGCAACGGCCAGTTTCTGGTTCACCGGATTATCCTCAGCCAGCAGGATATCCAGTTTCGCCGCCGCAGGACCGTTCGGCCGCGCCGGTTCGGTTATGGCATCCGCGCCCGGGGATTGCCCCGCGGCCGGCCCGGCGCTGCCGAATGCAACTTCAAAACTGAATATGCTGCCCTGCCCGACTTCACTTTCGACGCCCAGATGCCCGCCCATCGCCGCCACCAGTTGGGCCGAGATCGCCAGCCCCAGGCCGGTTCCGCCATATTGGCGCGTAGTGGAAGTATCGGCCTGCGTGAAAGCCTCGAAGATGCCGGCCTGCTTCTCGGCGGGGATGCCTATCCCCTGATCGGCCACCTCGAAGCGCGTCAGGATCTCGTCGCCGGAACGCTGCAGCAGCCTGATGCGTACCGCGACTTCGCCGTGATCGCTGAACTTGATCGCATTGCCCAGCAAATTGGTCAACACCTGGCGCAAGCGCCCCGGGTCGCCCAGCAATGTTTCGGGCATCTCGCGATCCACTTCGTAGCGCAGCGCCACGTCTTTCTGCGCGGCGCGGATCGCAAACGTCTTGACGGTGACGGCTAGCAATTCCCTGATATCGAACCCCACCTGCTCCAGCTCCATCTTGCCGGACTCGATCTTGGAAAAATCGAGAATGTCGTTGATGATGACCAGCAGCGCATCGGCGGAAGATTTCACCATGCCCAGATATTCGCGTTGCTCGGTATTCAGCTCGGTATCCAGCGCCAGCTCGGCCATCCCGATGATGCCATTCATCGGCGTGCGTATCTCATGGCTCATGGTCGCCAGGAAATCGCCCTTCACCTTGCTGGCCGTTTCGGCGGCTTCCTTGGCCAGCAATGCCTCCTGAGCGGCAATCTTCTGCTGGGTGATATCGGTGCGGACGGCCACGTACTGATAAGGCTTACCGGTCTCGTCCATGAACGGCACGACCGTCGCCTCGACCCAGTAGAAACTGCCGTCCTTGGCACGATTCCTCACCTGGCCGTGCCATATCTTGCCGCTGGCCACGGTGTCCCAGAGTTCGCGGAAGAATGCCTGGCTGTGATAGCCGGAATTGACGAGGCGGTGATTCTTGCCCAGCAACTCCGCCTCGCTGTACTTGCTGGTATCCAGGAAGCGCTGGTTAACGTAGCGGATGTTTCCCTGCACATCGGTGGTACTGACGATCGCGTGCGCATCCAGCGCGACCTTCTGGTTACGGACATCGGCCAGCGCCCGCTGCATGCGAGTGTTGAGCTTGCGCATGTGGTAATAGGCGTAGATGGCATACGACATCATTGCAAGCGCCACGACCAGCATCAGCAGACGGTACCGATCCGCGCGCAATTCTTCACGGTCATAGAAATCGCTGTATGCCGCAGCGAACGCATCGCTCATCCCGGACTCATGGTTTGACAAGGTGAGCTGATGCAACAGTCCGACCGCCTCCAGCTCCAGGCTAGCGACGGTCTGCGTGTGCTGCACCACTTGCGCCAGTTTGTGCCGCTGGCTTTCCGGCAACCGGGCCACCCCGCGTTCCAGCGCGGCGACGTCATCGCGCAAGCCCTCCAGATTCAGCGCGGAGGCATTGGTATAGATGACCAGCAGGTCGCGTTTCAGGGTCCGCAGTTCCAGACCGACGGCATGAAGCGCCTGCGGCGGCAAGGTGCGCAGCAAGTCGTCTATCGTATAGGGAAGATAAACCAGCGAATTGCGCAACACTGCATTGCTCGACTTGAACTGCTCCAGCATGTCGAGCTTTTCCAGCATATGCTTATCCATCTTCGACAACTCGGCCTGCACCGCGGACTCGCCGCGCAGCATGCGGATGGCCTCGCTGTTTTTCAGGTCGCGCACCTGTTGCCGCAGATTCGCCGCGACTTCCACCAGCACATCGAAATTGTTGTGCAAATGGAAATGCTGCTTGAGCACCAGCTCGCTGAGCTCCGCATCGTAGCGCGCGACCGAGCCGATGCCGGTGACGATCTCGCTGTGATAGCGGGAATCGAACGGACGCGAATTGGCGAACAGCAGCAACAGCAGCCCGGCAGCCAATAGCCAGCCCAACGCACGTTTCCAGCGGGTGGGAAGATCGGCCAGCCATGCGTTCATTTCAGCATCACCCCCTGGTATTCGCCGGTCAGCGTACGCAGAAAATCGGCGATCAGGCGTTGCTCCGCCTCGCCCATGTCCATGCCCAGCTGGTACTTGGCCATCACCCGCACGGACTCTTCCAGCGTGGCCGCCGACCCGTCATGAAAATAAGGCGCGGTCAGCGCCACGTTGCGCAGTGAGGGGACTTTGAACTCGAAGCGATGCTCTTCGACTTTGGTATAGTTGTATCGTCCGAGGTCAGCCGGTGTCAGGTGTCCGCGCGCCGCGAAATAATCCCCCATGATGCCGACTTTTTCAAACAGATTGCCGCCCACATTCATGCCCTGGTGGCAGGCGACGCAGCCGATTTCTTTGAACAGCAGATATCCGGCCTGTTCGCTGGGATTCAGCGCGGCCTTATCGCCGCGCAGGAAGCGGTCGAAGCGTGAATTGGGGGTGGACAGCGAACGCTCGAAGGTAGCGATGGCATCCTTGACGTTCGCAGCCGTGATGCCATCCTGATAAATCGCGGCAAACGCCTGGCGGTACGCCGCATCCGTGTTCAGTTTGACTATCACCTGCGGCCAGCTGCTCGCCATTTCCGCCGGATTCAGCAGCGGACCGTCGATCTGCTCCTCCAGCGTTTCCGCCCGGCCATCCCAGAACTGCCGGAAATTGAACCCGCTGTTGAACACGCTCGGCGCATTGATCGCACCTTCCTTACCGCCCACGCCGCGCGAATGAACCTGGTGATCCGCACCGCCATGATTCAGATCGTGACATTGAGCGCAGGAGACTGTACCGTCCCCAGACAGACGAGGCTCATGGAACAGGCGGCCGCCGAGCGCCACCTTGTCGGCATCCGGCGTGAATTGAAGCGGCAACGGAGTGATGGGCTCTTGCCCGACGTTCCGCTCGACTTTCGGCAATGCGGCTTTCTGCGCCTTGGTGCGATGCGATGACGCGTACCATAAGACCAGGGCAAGACCACTCAAGCCCAGCACGATCAACATCGACAAACGGGGCAGTTTAAACATCAGGGCAGCCCGTCCTAGCGCACAGCGAGATCATCGTCACGGAAGCGATTGCGTATCGCCAGCACCGCATCCCAGTCCGCCAGAAATGCCGTAACGCAAACCGGATCGAAATGACTGCCCGCACCATTGCGCAAATACGCCACGGCGCGATCCAGCTCCCACGCTTTCTTATAGGGGCGTGCACAGGTCAGCGCATCGAACACATCGGCCACGGCGCAAATCCGGGCAACGAGCGGAATGGCCTCGCCCTTGATCCCGTTTGGATAGCCGCTGCCGTCGAACTTCTCATGGTGTCCGAGTGCGATCTGCGCCGCCGTTTGCAGGGCCGGTGATTGACTGCCCTGGAGTATCTCAAAACCAAAGATCGTGTGGCGTTTCATCAGGCTGTATTCCGTTTCATCCAGCCTGCCGGGCTTGAGCAGGATGCTGTCCGGGACACCGACCTTGCCGATGTCATGCATGGGCGCGGCTTCCAGCAACATATTCTGCTCTTCCTCCGGCAACCCCAGGTGCGCCGCAATCAGTTTTGAAAAATGCGCCACACGCTGGATATGTGCGCCCGTTTCCGGATCGCGTGAATCGGCCGCCTTGAACAGACGCACCAGGGTCTCGCGCTCGCGCATCAAGATTTCTGCAGTGGCTTTTTTCACTTCCGCCTCGAGCCAGGCGGCGTGATCCGCCAGTTTGCGCTGGGCGCGCCGCAACGACAACATGTTGCGCGAACGCGCGATGAATTCGGTCTTGTCTATGGGTTTGGTCAGAAAATCGTTCGCGCCGGCTTCAAGCGCCTGATGGCGCACCTTGACCTGGTCGTTGGCGGTCACCATCAGCACGGGAACATCTTCACGGCCGGGAATCGCGCGCAAACGGCGGATGAACTCGATGCCATCCAGTTCCGGCATCATGTAATCCACCATCACGAGATCCGGGACATTCCCGGCACACCACGCCAAGCCTTCCTGCGGCGCGGTAAAACCGATAGCGACACAGTCCTCCAGCTTTGCAACCAGGTGGGATAACAGCGTAACGTTGATCTGGGTATCATCTACCACGACCACATTCATTTGCATTTGACTCGATCTCTGTTCTATAGACACATCAACATGTATGCAATATACATGTTTACTTGATCGTCGTCACGGCGAGCAAGCGTAAGCGGCCAGGACGCATCATCTGCGGCGATGCCTGATGAACTCGCGCAATGCCGGAATAAAGGAGATCACGATGATGCCGATGATGATCAGCGTCAGGTTGTTTTTCACCACCGGGATGTTGCCGAAGAAATAACCAGCCAGCGTCAGGCTGCCTATCCATGCGATGCTGCCAAGCGCGCTGAACATCACGAACAAGCGGTAACGCATCACTCCGACCCCGGCCACGAATGGCGCGAAGGTGCGGATGATGGGCAGGAAGCGCGCGAAGATGATGGTCTTTCCGCCATGTTTCTCATAGAACATATGCGTCTTGTCCAGATGCTCGCGCTTGATGAATTTTCCGACGAACAGCTCGAGCATATGCAGCCCAAGGGTGCGGCCGACCCAGTAGTTGGTGTTATCGCCACCGAACGCCGCCAGGACCAGCAACGGCACCAGCCATTGCAGCTGCAACGCGTCCAGACCGCACAACGCACCAGCGACGAACAACAGCGAATCGCCGGGCAGGAACGGCGCGACCACCAGACCGGTCTCGGCGAAGATGATCAGGAACAGGATGCCGTACACCCATATGCCGTAATCATTGACCAGAGCCAGCAGATGGGTATCGAGATGCAGAACGAGGTCGACAAAAGCGGTAAGTAATTCCAAGGCAATATTCCCGTTGTTGCGTAAGATTTACGGCAGCACTTCTTCGGCTTCGGTCTTTTCCGGCTTGATGAAGTCTTCGCGCGACACGCCCAGCCACATCAGAATCGGGCTGGCGACCAGCACCGAGGAGTAGATGCTGAACAGGATGCCAATCGTCAGTGCCATCGCGAAATAATGCAGCGTCTCGCCGCCGAGGAACAGCATCGCGCCGACCATCATCTGCGTGCAGCCGTGCGTGATGATGGTGCGCGACATCGTGCGTGTGATCGCGTTGTCGATGATTTCGGTGACCTCCGCCTTGCGCATCTTGCGGAAGTTTTCGCGGATACGGTCGAACACCACCACCGATTCGTTCACCGAATACCCCAGCACTGCCAGCACTGCAGCCAGCACCGACAGCGAGAACTCCCACTGGAAGAACGCGAAGAAACCGAGAATGATCACCACGTCATGCAGGTTGGCGATGATCGCGGACAGCCCGAACTTCCATTCGAAGCGTATCCACAGGTAGCCGACGATGCCCAGGGACACCAGCAGCAGCGCCAGCGCGCCGTTCTCGACCAGATCCTTGCCGACCTGCGGGCCGACGAACTCGACGCGGCGCATTTCAACACCTGCATCGTGTTGCTGCAAGGCTGCCAGCACCTGCTCGCTCAGCTTCGCACCCGCCTTGTTTTGCTTGAGCGGCACCTGGATCAGCACGTCATGGCTGGAGCCAAAGTTCTGCACCAGCGCGTCCGGCAGGTCGGCCGCGGTGAGCCGCTCGCGCACCTGGGCCAGATCGGCCGGCTGCGCATAATGCACTTCCATCACCGTGCCGCCGGTGAAATCCACGCCGAAGTTCAGGCCTTTGGTGGAAAGGAAAAACACCGCGAACAGGAACGTCACCAGCGAAATCGTCGTGGTGTAGCGCCCGTAACTCATGAACGGGATGTCGCGTTTGATCTTGAATAATTCCATGTTCGTTCCTTAGCCTATGGCCACTTTAGTCAGTCTGGCCCTGCGCCCGTAGATCAGATTCACCAGCGCGCGCGACACCAGCACCGCGCTGAACATCGAGGTCAGGATACCCAGGCACAGCACCACCGCGAAACCCTTGATCGGCCCGGAGCCGAACAGGAACAGCGCGATGCCTGCGATCAGGTTGGTGATGTTGGAATCGACGATGGTGGCGAACGCATTGTCATACCCCGCATGGATAGCGGCCTGCGGCGATACGCCGTTGCGCAACTCTTCGCGTATGCGTTCGTTGATCAGCACGTTCGAGTCGATCGCCATGCCCAGCGTCAGCGCGATACCGGCCATGCCGGGCAGGGTCAGCGTAGCTTGCAGCATCGACAGCAGCGCCACCAGCAACAGCAGGTTCGCCGCCAGCGCCACGACGGAAATCGTGCCGAACATCAGGTAGTAGGCCACCATGAACACCGCGATCAGCATGAAGCCGATCTTGGTGGAATTGAAGCCGCGCGCGATATTGTCCGCACCGAGGCTGGGGCCGACGGTGCGTTCCTCGACGATCTCCATCGGGGCCGCCAGTGCGCCGGCGCGCAGCAGCAGCGAAGTGTCCTGCGCCTCTTCGGTAGTCATCTTGCCGCTGATCTGCACGCGGCCGCCGCCGATCTCCTCGCGGATCACGGGCGCGGTGACGATCTCACCCTTGCCCTTTTCGAACAGGATGATCGCCATGCGCTTGCCGACGTTCTCGCGCGTGGCTTCCTTGAATTTGCGCGCACCCACGCCGTCCAGATTGATGTGTACGGCGGGTTCGTTGTCGCGGTTGTCGAAGCCGGGCTGCGCGTCGTTGATGCGCTCACCGGTCAGCAGCACCTGCTTCTTCACCAGCAGCGTATTGCCTTCTCTATCCTTGAACATCTCGGTGCCGAACGGCGCGGCTGCGCCCGCACCGACCTGGTGTTCATCGTCCACCAAACGCACTTCCAACGTCGCGGTACGCCCCAGGATGTCCTTGGCGCGCGCGGTGTCCTGCACACCCGGCAATTGCACCACCACGCGATCCGCACCTTGCTGCTGGATCACCGGCTCGGCCACGCCCAGTTCGTTCACACGGTTGCGCAACGTCAGCAGGTTCTGCTGCACGGCGGATTCCTGGATGCGATGCTCCGCTTCCGGTTTCAACGTGGCCTGCAACACGAACTCTCCGCCCTCTTCCTTGCTGCTCAGCGCATAGTCTGGAAAGCGCTGCTTGAGTTCCGCCTCACCCTTGCTGCGCGCTTCGGCATCGCGGAATTTCACCAGCACCAGCTTGCCGTCGCGGCTCACGCCGGAATAGGCGACATTCTGTTCGCGCAATGCGCTGCGGAAATCGCCGGTCGCGGCTTCCAGCGCCTTGCTTAGCGCAGCCTTCATATCCACCTGCAGCAGGAAATGCACCCCGCCGCGCAAGTCCAGCCCCAGATACATCGGCAACGCATGCAGGTCGCTCAACCACTTCGGCGAGCGTGGCAGAAGATTCAGCGCGACCACGTAATCCTCTCCCAGCTGACCATGCAATATGTCCTTGGCCTTCAGTTGCGCATCGGTATCGGCGAAACGCGCCTTCACGCTGTTGCCATCCAGCGCGATCATCTCCGGATCGAGACTCGCAGCCTTCAATGCGCTCTCCACGCGCCCCAGCAACGCCACATCGGCCTTCAGGCTGGCACGTAGCGGCGAAACCTGCACGGCGGGAGATTCGCCGAAGAAATTCGGCAAGGTATAGATCAGCCCGACCAGCAACACGGCCAGAATCAGCAGATATTTCCACAACGGATAACGGTTCATAACGACCTCAGAATGATGCGCTTATGCCCGTGCGACGGACATCTCTTCGTGATACCGGGGCAACACCAGCGACTGGCGAGCCCCGGCATGCGACATTGTTACTTGATGGATTTGATCGTTCCCTTGGGCAGCACGCTCTGGATTGCGCTCTTTTGCACGGTCACCTCGATGTTCTCGGCGAGTGCCACACCCACATATTGCTCGTAGACCTTGGTGACGGTGCCGACTTCGCCGCCCACCGTGACGACCTCGTCACCGCGCTGCAGCGCTTCCATCATCGCCTTATGCTCTTTCGCGCGCTTGGCCTGTGGGCGCAGCACCATGAAATAGAACACCGCGACCAGCGCAACCAGCGGCAGATAATCCATGACCCCGCCACCCGCTACCGGTGCAGCCGCTTCAGCATAAGCATTACTGATAAACATTTTTCAATCTCCGAAGATATTACAAAAGGCGCGCATTCTAGCATGAAGCGCGCAGCGATCTCATGCCTGCCCGGCACGCCGTTGCCTGAAGCGCGCCACGAACTCCGCGAACGCATCCGCCTCGATCGCGGCACGTATCTCACCCATCAACTGCTGGTAGTAATGCAGGTTGTGGACGGTATTCAGGCGCGCGCCGAGTATCTCGCCGAGCCGGAACAGGTGGTGCAAATAGGCACGGCTGAAATTGCGGCAGGTGTAACAGCCGCACTCTTCATCCAGCGGCCGCGTATCCAGCCGGTATTGCGCATTCTTGATCTTGATGTCGCCATGCTGCGTGAACAGCATGCCGTTGCGCGCGTTGCGCGTCGGCATCACGCAATCGAACATGTCGATGCCCTCAGAGACGGCCGCCACGATGTCTTCCGGCGTGCCTACCCCCATCAGGTAACGCGGCTTGCCTTGCGGCAGCTGCGGCGCGGTGTGCTGCAGGATGCGCAGCATGTCGTCCTTGGGCTCGCCCACCGACAGCCCGCCGATCGCGTAGCCGTCGAAACCGATCTTTTCCAGCCCCGCCAGCGACTCATCGCGCAGGTTCTCGTACATGCCGCCCTGCACGATGCCGAACAGCGCGTTGGGGTTGCCGTCATGCGCCGCACGGGAACGCGCCGCCCAGCGCAGCGACAGGCGCATCGAATCGGCCGCCTCGCGCTCGGTCGCCGGATAGGGCGTGCATTCGTCGAATATCATCACAATGTCGGAATTCAGCACGCGCTGGATGCGCATCGACTCTTCCGGAGTCAGGAACAGCTTGTCGCCGTTCACCGGCGACTGGAACTTCACCCCCTCCTCGGTGATCTTGCGCAACGCGCCGAGGCTGAACACCTGGAAGCCGCCCGAATCGGTCAGTATCGGCCCGTCCCAGCCCATGAAGCGATGCAGCCCGCCGTGCGCCTCTATCACCTCCAGCCCCGGCCGCAGCCACAGGTGAAAGGTATTGCCCAGCACGATATGCGCGCCGATGTCGTGCAACTCGAGCGGACTCATCGCCTTCACCGTACCGTAGGTGCCCACCGGCATGAATGCCGGGGTCTGAACCGTGCCGTGCGCCAGCGTCAATTGTCCGCGTCGAGCCTTGCCCGAGGTCTTATATAAAGAAAATTCCATCACTACCCTTTAAGCGTTGTTTCGTTCTATCAGCATCGCATCCCCGTAACTGAAGAAGCGATATTCGTTTGCTACCGCATGTCGGTAAGCCGCCAGCATGTTATCCATCCCGCCGAATGCGCACACCAGCATCAGCAGCGTGGATCTGGGCAGATGAAAATTCGTCAGCAGCACGTCCACCACGCGGAAGCGGTAGCCTGGCGTGATGAAGATGCGCGTCTCGCCTGAACCGGCCTGCAGCTCACCCGACTGCGCCGCGCTCTCCAGCGCGCGCAGGCTGGTCGTCCCCACCGCGATCACGCGCGCGCCGGACGAGCGCGCCTGCGCGACCGCATCCACGGTGGCCTGCGGAATCTCATAGCGTTCGCTGTGCATCGCGTGCTCGCGGATATGTTCGGTGCGCACCGGCTGGAACGTCCCGGCGCCGACATGCAGCGTGACATAGGCGAGCTTCACCCCCTTGTCGCGCAAGGCCTGCAGCATCGCGTCGTCGAAATGCAGCCCGGCCGTGGGCGCCGCCACCGCCCCCGCTGCGCGCGCGAACACCGTCTGGTAACGCTGTTCGTCCGCATCTTCTGCCGCATGCGTGATGTAGGGGGGCAACGGCAGTTGACCGTAGCATTCCAGCAACGCCAGCACCGGCTCATTTCCGGCAAAGCGCAGATGGAAGAACTCGCCCTCTCGCTCCAGCACCTCGACTTCCAATGTATCGGCCAAGCGCAACCAACTCCCCGCCTTCGGCGACTTGCTGGCCCGCACCTGTGCCAATACCTCATGCTCGCCCAGCACGCGCTCGACCAGCACCTCGACCCGCCCGCCGCTCTCCTTGCTGCCGAACAGGCGCGCCTTGATCACGCGCGTGTCGTTCAACATCAGCACATCGCCCGGCTTGGCCAACTGCAACAAGTCGGCGAACTGGCGATCTTCCAGCACGCCTCCATGCGCATACAGCAGGCGGCTGGCGCCGCGCCGCTCGGGCGGATGTTGCGCGATCAACTGCTCTGGCAACACAAAATCGAATTCTTCAGTACGCATGACTTTTAATGACCTTGAAACCGCAACGAACGATGCGCAGCAGCTTTTTTGCAAAGCAGCGATTGTAGTTGATGTGGCATCTGGTTTCATGGATAATCCGCCCCGCTTATGCCGGGGTGATGGAACTGGTAGACGTGCCGGACTCAAAATCCGGTGCCAGAAATGGCGTGGGGGTTCGATTCCCCCCCCCGGCACCACATATGCAAAACTGTTTGTTCGGTGTCAACCAAGTAGACAGGTAATGCGTTGAAGGCGTCGACACAGTAGTGTCATAAACGTTTATTAATCTACTTAAAATCTGGAGTTCACAATGAGCAAACTGGTATCCACTCTGATCGCTGCCGTATTCGCTGCTGTTTCTTTCTCCGCTGTTGCTGCTGATGCTGCTAAAGCTGCTGCTCCTGCAGCTGCTGCCGCTCCTGCTGCTAAGGCAGAAGCTAAGAAAGAAGAAGCTAAGCCAGCTGCTAAGGCTGAAGAAGCTAAGCCAGCTAAGGCTGCTAAGAAGCACAAGAAAGCAAAGAAGGCTGAAGCTAAGGCTGACGCTGCTGCTCCAGCTGCTGCTAAGTAATTTAGCTCACGCTTAGAGAAGGCAGGGGAAACCCTGCCTTTTTTGCTTTTGCAGAATGAAAAAATGATCTGGAAACCCAACGTCACCGTCGCCGCCGTCATCGAGCGCGATGGAAAATTTCTGCTGGTCGAGGAAGAAACCTCGCAAGGGATACGCTTCAACCAGCCTGCCGGACATCTGGAAGCCGACGAATCGCTGCTGGACGCGGTAACGCGCGAGACACTGGAAGAATCCGCTTATCACTTCGTCCCGCAACACCTGCTCGGCATCTATCGCTGGCATTCACCAGATTCGGATACCACTTATCTGCGTTTCGCCTTCACCGGTGAGATCACCGGGCATGAGGCCGATCGCCATCTGGACATCGGCATCCTGCAAGCCGTATGGCTGACGCCCGATGAAATCCGTGCGAACCAATCCCGTCATCGCAGCCCGCTGATCCTGCGCTGTATCGAAGACTACCTGGCAGGCAAACGCTATCCGCTGGAATTGCTGGTGCACTATGACTAAGCGCGTGGTCGTCGGGATGTCCGGCGGTGTGGATTCCTCGGTCACCGCGCTGCTGCTCAAGCAGCAGGGTTATGACGTGATCGGCCTGTTCATGAAGAACTGGGAGGATGACGACGACAGCGAATATTGCTCGTCGCGCCAGGACTTGCTGGATGCGGTCTCGGTGGCCGACACGATCGGCATTCCGATCGAGGCGGTGAACTTCGCGAAGGAATACAAGGAACGCGTGTTCGACTATTTTCTGCGCGAATATCAGGCCGGGCGCACGCCCAACCCGGACATCCTGTGCAACTCCGAGATCAAGTTCAAAGCCTTTCTCGACCATGCGATCCAACTGGGCGCAGATACCATCGCCACCGGTCATTACGCACAGGTGCGCGAAGTCGATGGGCTGTTCCAGCTGCTCAAGGCCGACGACGACAGCAAGGACCAGAGTTACTTCCTGCACCGCCTGAACCAGACGCAGCTGAGCCATGCGATGTTCCCGCTCGGCGGGCTGCTGAAGTCGCAGGTGCGCGCGATCGCCGAGCAGCACAGCCTGTCCAACTATGCCAAGAAAGACAGCACCGGCATCTGTTTCATCGGCGAGCGTCCGTTCCGCGAATTCCTGAACCGCTACCTGCCGACCCAGCCGGGCGAGATGCGCACGCCGGACGGCAAGGTAGTCGGGCAACACATCGGGCTGTCGTTCTACACCATCGGGCAACGCCAGGGGCTGGGCATAGGCGGAGCCAAGGAAGCATCCGGCGAACCGTGGTTCGTGGCCGGCAAGGATATGAGCAACAACCGCCTGATCGTGGTGCAGGGGCACGACCATCCCGCTCTGCTCGCGCCGCAATTGTCCGCGCTGGACAGCCACTGGATCAGCGGCACCGCGCCGTTACTCGACCATCCATATGCCGCGAAGACGCGCTACCGGCAGGCCGATGCGCCGTGCCATCTCACAAGACTCGCGGATAGCCGCTGCGAAATCGCGTTCAACGAGGCGCAATGGGCCGTCACCCCCGGGCAGTCGGTGGTGCTATACGATGGCGCGGTATGTCTGGGCGGCGCGATTATCGAAGGAAGCCTCTAACAATCCACTGCGCGGCTCGATACACCCGCAAGGAGTAGGCCGGTGGGTGCCCGGCGGCTTTGCCGCCACCCATCCGCTCGCTGCGTTGCGCGGTGTTTGCTACGATTCTTGGAGACATCCTGAACAAGAACAATCCTGATTCGCGTAAAATGCGCGCTTTCCGATTCAGGGTATTGCCATGACCACGCTCACCAAACTCACCGCCCTCTCCCCTCTCGACGGACGCTACCACGGCAAAGTGGACGCGTTGCGCGGCTATTTCAGCGAATTCGGCCTGATCCGTTTCCGCGTGCAGATCGAGATCGAATGGCTCAAGGCGCTCAGCGCACAAGCCGACATCCCCGAGATCGCGCCGTTCTCCGCCGCGACCATCGCGCAGCTGGATGCGCTCAACACCAACTTCTGCGAGGCAGATGCCGAAGCGATCAAGACCATCGAACGAACCACCAACCACGACGTGAAGGCCGTGGAATACTGGCTGCGCGAGAAGCTGGGCAGCAATCCGGAAACTGCAAAAGTACTGGAGTTCATCCACTTCGCCTGCACCTCGGAAGACATCAACAACCTGAGCCACGCGCTGATGCTCAAGGGCGCGCGCGATGCGGTGATGCTGCCCGCGCTGCAGGTGCTGATCGGTCGTTTGACGAATCTCGCACACCAGCTTGCCGACCTGCCGATGCTGTGCCGCACCCACGGCCAGACCGCCACGCCGAGCACGCTGGGCAAGGAGATGGCGAACGTGGTGTATCGCTTGCAACGCGCCGAACAACGCCTGACCGGCACCGAGATCCTCGGCAAGATCAACGGCGCGGTGGGCAACTACAACGCCCATCTGGCCGCCTACCCCGACGTGGACTGGCAAGACTTCGCACAGCGCTTCGTCACCGCGCGCGGCATCACGTTCAACCCCTACACCATCCAGATCGAGCCGCACGATTACATGGCGGAACTGTTCGACGCCTACGCGCGCATCAACACGATACTGGTCGACCTGAACCGCGACATCTGGGGTTATATCTCGCTGGGTTATTTCAAGCAGAAAGTGGTCAAGGGCGAAGTCGGCTCGTCGACCATGCCGCACAAGGTCAACCCGATCGACTTCGAAAACTCCGAAGGCAACCTCGGCCTGGCCAACGCGCTGCTGCGCCACCTCAGCGAAAAACTGCCGGTGTCGCGCTGGCAGCGCGACCTCACCGACTCCACGGTGTTGCGCAACATGGGCGTGGCGCTCGGCTACACGCTGCTCGCCTACGAATCCTGCCTGAAGGGTCTGAACAAACTGGAAGTCAATGCACAGCGCGTGACGGACGACCTGAACGCAAGCTGGGAAGTCATGGCCGAACCGATCCAGACCGTGATGCGCCGCTACAACATCGAAAACGCCTATGACAAACTCAAGGAACTGACACGCGGACAGAGCGGCATCAACCGCGCCTCGCTGCAGGCCTTCATCGAAACGCTGGATATCCCGCCAGCGGAGAAACAACGCCTGCTGCAACTGTCGCCTGACACCTACATAGGACAAGCGGCGGAGCTGGCAAAGCGCATCTGAGTTGCTTTCAGACAAAAAAGGACACCCTCGGGTGTCCTTTTTTATTGCATGACGAGCCGTATCACTCGATCTTGGCTTTTGCGCGCAGTCAATCGACAAAGCCAGTCCAACAAAACCAGCCCTTTGGTGTGTTGTCGTATTACGGTAGAATATGACCTTTATTTTTCTTGGCAAAGAAATTGGGAACCAAATGATCAAGGGCAGTATTGTTGCAATCGTCACACCGATGCATGAAGATGGCAGTCTGGACTTGGCGGCGTTCCGTGCGCTGATCGATTTTCATATCTCCCAGGGGACCGATGCGATCGTGGTGGTAGGAACCACTGGCGAATCGCCCACCGTGAACGTGGAAGAACATGAATTGCTGATCGCCGAGGCGGTAAAGCACGCCGCCAAGCGCATCCCTATCATCGCTGGAACCGGCGCGAACTCGACCAAAGAAGCGATCGAACTGGCCTCGTTCTCGAAGAAGGCCGGCGCGGATGCCTCGCTGACTGTGGTTCCCTATTACAACAAGCCGACCCAGGAAGGCCTGTACCTGCATTTCAGGGCCATCGCCGAAGCGGTGGATATGCCGCATATTTTGTACAACGTGCCGGGACGCACGGTCGCGGACATGAGCAACGACACCGTTTTGCGCCTGGCGCAGATTCCCAACATCGTCGGCATCAAGGACGCGACCGGCAACATCGAACGCGGCAGCGACCTGCTACAGCGCGCCCCCAAAGATTTCGCAATCTACAGCGGCGACGATGCCAGCACCCTGGCGTTGATGCTGTTGGGCGCCCACGGGACGATTTCGGTGACCGCGAACGTCGCACCGAAGCTGATGCACGAGATGTGCATGGCCGCGTTAAACGGTGAAGTCGACCGCGCGCGCGCAATCAATTACCAGCTGCTCGGCTTGCATCGCAACCTGTTCGTCGAAGCCAACCCGATCCCGGTGAAATGGGCGGTGGCACGGATGGGCAAGATGAAGAACACCTTGCGCCTGCCGCTCACGCCGCTGTCGCAAGGGATGCATCCCGTCGTCGAACAGGCCATGCGTCAAGCTGGCGTACTCAACTGAATCACGCACCATTGCGGGAGAGAGAAGCAATGAAAGTCTTACATATCGGAATATGCAGCGTCGTGCTGGTCTCGCTGGCTGGATGCAGTGCGGTGGGCCTGGGCAGCAAGCGCATTGATTACCGTGCCGGTGCGACGAATGTGCCGTCACTGGAAGTTCCGCCTGACCTGACCGCCCCGGCCAGCGATGATCGATACAGGGTGCAGGACGGCAGCGGCGAATCCGTTGCCACTTTCTCGGATTACAGCAAGGGCGGAGCCAAGGCGGCCGCACAAAGCAATGGCGCGATGGCCAGCGCAGTATTGCCCGAGGTGAAGGGCGTCCATCTGGAGCGCAACGGCGCGCAGCGCTGGCTGGTAGTCAACGACAAAGCGGAGAACGTCTGGCCGGTGGTCAAGGCGTTCTGGCCGTCGCTCGGCTTGACCATCAAGAGCGAGGATCAGGCAGCCGGCATCATGGAGACCGACTGGGCCGAAAACCGCGCCAAGATCCCGCAGGACGGCATACGCAATGTGGTCGGCAAGGTGTTCGACAATGCCTATTCGTCCGGCGAGCGCGACCAGTACCGCACCCGCCTGGAACGCAGCAAGGACGGCCTGAGCACCGAGATCTACATCACCCATCGCGGCAAGGAAGAGGTGCTCGATGCAGACAAGAACACCTCCAAGTGGCAGACGCGCGCAGATGACCCTGAGTTGGAGGCCGAAATATTGCAGCGCTTGATGGTGCGTTTCGGCAACAGCCCGGTTCAGGCTGCTACTGCCATGACGTCGAATAATGCATTGCCAGCCAGCCCGGCAACGGATAACGCTGCGGCGAGCACCGTCGCCCCCATCCAGGCATCCGGCCCAGCAGGGTCGGCCAGCCAGCTGGAGATATTCGATGGCAGCAGCATCATCGTGATCAATGATCCGTTCGACAAGAGCTGGCGCAGGGTCGGCCTCGCAATCGAGCAGGCCGGACTGGCTGTAGAAGACAAGGATCGCGCCAAGGGCATCTATTTCCTGCGCCCAGCCCCCTCTGAAAGCGGCTGGATGGACAAGCTGCAGTTCTGGAAAGACAGCGCGGACAGCAATACGCGTTACCGTGTGAACGTCAAGGATGGCGGCGCAGCATGCGAAGTGTCCGTCACGGACCAAGACGGCATGAGCGACGATATCAGCAAGAAGATGGTCGAGGCACTCTTCAAGCACATCAACCAGTAAGTACGTGAGGTTTGCTTCACTGGGCAGCGGCAGCGAAGGCAACGCGCTGCTGGTTGCAGCCGGCAGCACGCATGTGCTGATGGACTGCGGATTCGGCCTGCAGGACACCGTCACACGCCTGGCCCGTCTGGGCGTGACTGCCGATCAGCTGAGCGGCATCGTCGTGACCCATGAGCACGGCGACCACATCGGCGGAGTGGCGCGGCTGGCACGCAAATTCGACGTACCGGTCTGGCTGACTCACGGCACGTTGCGCAGCCGGGCCAAGACATTCACCGGCATTGCCCATCTCCATGAAATCGACCCCCACCAGACATTTTCCATCGGTGACCTGGAGATCCATCCCTATCTCGTCCCGCATGATGCCGCCGAGCCTGTTCAATTCCTGTTCGGCGACGGCGCAAAGCTGCTGGGTGTATTGACCGATACCGGTTGCAGTACGCCGCATATCGAAACGACACTGAGCGGTTGCGATGCGCTGGTACTGGAATGCAATCACGACAGCGAGATGCTGATGAACGGCGATTATCCCTATAGCCTGAAACAACGTGTGGCAGGCCGTTTCGGGCATCTGAACAACCATGAATCAGCCCGCATCCTGGCCAAACTGGATGTGAGCCGGTTGCAGCACCTGATCGCCGCGCATCTGAGCAGCAAGAACAACACCGCAGAGCTTGCGGTTCAGGCACTATCTGGCGCACTCGACTGTGAATCAAGCTGGATAGGTGTGGCGACGCAGGAAGAGGGGTTTACCTGGCGAGAGATTGCTTAATCCGGCATTGAGAATTTAAAAACTGGCGAACCAAATGCAAAAAGCCCGGCACTCTCGTGCCGGGCTTTTTTTGTGCAGCCTAAGCAGCGAAAATTACTTCGCAGCAGCAGCTGGAGCAGCAGCGTCAGCAGCTGGAGCAGCAACAGCAGCGGAAGCAGCATCAGCAGCTGGAGCAGCAGCAGGAGCAACAACAGCAGCAGCTGGAGCAGCAGCAGGAGCTTCAGCAGCCTTTTCGCCACAAGCGGTCAGAGCCAGAGCCAACAGAGCAACAACGATAGCGGAGCTTTTCATTTTTAATTTCCTTGGGAGTTAGTTAAATAAAACAATAATTTTTTGCTTGGCTTCGAAATACACTCCAGAACAGCTATTGGATGCACTCCAAAATCAAAGACGCGGCATTCTAACAGGCGGTTATAGAAAATCCAGTGGTTTCACAACTATTTTTTATGTCCAAAACAGAGGGATGAGGCTATAACCCCAATCTTGTTGCGGATATGGCGGGACGTGAAACTGCCCACATCTCCAAAAAACGCGATTTCAGCGTACGCGCCTTTTCGGGATCATGTTGCGCCAGAATGCCGCGCGAATCGTCGAAGTGAAAGCGGCGCACATAATGCGCGTCATCGGCAACGGCGAACGGTTCGGCGATGTACTGCAGATGCTTCGGCGTCTGGTAGATGAACATGCTGCTGCCGAACTGCTGCAGCAACATCATCATGCGCGGGCACAGTGTAGACAGGTAGTGTGTGTCATGCGCCAGCACGAACAACCGGTTGGCCGAATCGGCAAGCAGGAAACCGCGCAATGTCTCATAACGTGCCTCGGCATTGAACCCCAGCCCGTCGTAATTCTTGTCGAACAGATACAGGTTGTGCTGCGCCAGTCCGCACAGCGTATCCAGCGCGGCGACATAATCCACGATGCCGTCCAGATGGGTGTGTTGCAACATGCCGTCACTCATCGCGACCTCCTCCATCCGGTTCAGAGCGGAAAAATATAGCCGTCCAGATACCACTGGTAAAGCAACTCGGCTGATTCTGGCGCGAGACCGGTCAATGCGGGCAATGCGCGCTCATCGGCCAGGCTGCGCAACAAGACATAGCCGCGTTCATCCGCATGATGCGCTTCGCCGTTCATGAATATCCAGCCGGCATGGCATAGCATCTGGCTCTTCAGGTCGAGTTCCACCCCGCGTGTTTGCACGGCCTGCTTGAATTTAGCCTGGCTGAGCGGACGGTCAGGCGCGTCGAAGAAGATATGCGGCTTGGGTTCGCTCAGATAACAGCCGAGAAAACTCGCGATATCCTCCCTGTCCCAGCGCACCTGCTTGATGGCCTGCTCCACCTGGCGCAGCATCGCCGCGCTGATCTCCGAGGGGTGTTTCTGCGTCTTGAGGTCCGGGTCGGCATACATGCCGTCCACGCAAATGCGGTCTTGCAGGTACACCAGGAACTGTTCGGCCAGCTCCTGATACGCCGGGGTGCGGAAGCCGATGGAATAAGTCATGCAGTCGTCTTCGGCGATGCCGTTATGCGCGCAGTGCGGCGGCAGGTACAGCATGTCGCCCGCCTCCAGCACCCACTCCTGCTCGATCTTGAAGTCGCGCAGGATACGCAACGGCGCGCCTTCGATCAGCGTGCGATCCGCCTGCGTGGAAATCTGCCAGCGGCGATGCCCCAGCCCTTGCAACAGAAACACGTCATACGAATCGAAGTGCGGCCCGACACCACCTCCCTTAGGCGCATAGCTGACCATCAGATCGTCCAGCCTTGCGTGCGGGATGAAATCAAAATGCTTGAGCAAGGCTGTTGCCTCAGGCAAGTGGTGGTTCACTCCTTGCACCAGCACCGTCCACTTGGACTTGCCAAAGTTGTCGAAGTCCTGCGGCTCGAACGGCGAGTGCCGCAATGCAAACTGACCGCGCTGCTGAGTCACCAGCCGGGCCTGCACATCTTCTGTACAAGCCAGCTCGACCAGCTGTTTCGGATCGAGCAAGCCATCAAACGAGGGAAACGCCTGGCGGATCAGCAGCGGCTTTTTCTGCCAATAATCGCGCAGGAATTCGTTGACGCTGAGACCGCCGAGCAGGGTGCTCTGAGTAGGGATGTTTTTCATGCCGCGGATTATAGCTGCCCCCGTCCTGTCCGGGCATGGCACAAAAATTTTTATGGCCCACGAAAAAAGTGTTTAGAATGCCAAGCAGGGGGATACGTTTATGCCAACTGTACAACTCACCACCGGAACGGAAGCACCGCATTTCGAGCTGCCCGATGCCGACATGGGTACTTTTGCGCTCACCTCGCAACAGGGCAAGAAAAACGTCGTGCTGTATTTTTATCCCAAGGACGACACCCCGGGTTGCACGATGGAAGCCAACGAATTCAGCGATCTCGAAGAGGAATTCAGCAAGCTGGACACCGTCGTGATCGGCATCAGCCGCGATGATTGCCTGAGCCATGCGGAGTTTCGCGACAAATACGGGCTATCGGTATTGCTGCTCTCCGACCCTGATGCCCGAGTCTGCAAACGTTATGGCGTGATGATTGAAAAGGAAGTGGACGGGCACAAGAAACATGCCATACAGCGCTCCACTTTCGTGATCGACAAACAGGGCAAGTTGCGCCATGCCATGTATGGCGTTCATGCCCATCACCATCCAGAAGAGATTTTAAATTTGATAAAGGAACTGAAATGAAGATAGCAAAAGACACCGTTGTTTCACTGCGTTACGAATTATTCGATGCCGAAGGCGAGTTGCTGGAAAAGACGGAAGACCCGGTCAGCTACCTGCATGGCGGCTACGATGGCATCTTTCCGCTGGTCGAAGAAGCCCTGCACGGCAAAAACGTGGGGGAGCGTTGCGACGTTACGATGCAGCCCGATGATGCCTTCGGCGAATACGACCACCAACTGGTCGAAGTGGAGCCGCGCAGCTCATTCCCGAAAGAAGTCAGCATCGGCATGCAGTTTGAAGGCGCTCCGGAAAGTGCCGACGAGGAAGACTTCCTGCTGTTCACCGTGGTGGACGTGACCGACGACGAAGTGACCGTGGACGGCAATCATCCGCTGGCTGGCAAGACACTGACATTCAAATGCACCGTCACCGGCGTGCGCCCGGCTACCGCGGAAGAGCTGGAGCATGGGCATGTGCATGATGGCGAGCACGAACACCTGCACTAGAACGCGTCTCTGCAAACCTTGAATCGAGCATCGCATGGGCACACCCCAGCGGTGCTCGATTCGTTTTGGCGTCCGCATATCACCGCGCGCTGCATTTCAGCGAAGCCCATCGGCGCATATGCGATCCAGACGCTCGCAATCAGACCCGCTGGAATTTCATTTCCCTGCCAACCACAACCATCGCTGAGCGCATCATCATTATCTTCTCCAACATCGGATTTCCCCTATGGTGGAATTGCAGGTGTTGCTGTATAAACCAATGACCGCGGAAGCAAAACTGCCGAAAGACAAAACATTAAGATAGACGAACAAGGATGCCATGTATTCTTTAGAGCTATTGCTGCACCTGTGCGGCGTCATTCTGTCTAGCTCGGCTGCTTTCCTGGCGCTCCGGCTCATCCCTTTTACCGGAAAATCGAAAGCCTGGCTGCTTATCTCCGTTGCGATCATTATGATGGCCATCGAACGAACCGGCGAATTGCTTGCCAATACGGGCATGATTGGGCTAACGGCTTATGCGATATTCGCCGACAGCCTGTGGGTTTTAATTTCCGCACTCTTGCTGATGGGTGTCCTCCATATTCGCGCCCTCTTCCTCGAACGCATCGCGGCAAAAACCACACTCGAAAAAAATCTCGACGAGTTGCAGCGTTTCCACGACGTATCGATCGGAAGAGAGCTGCGCATGAAAGCACTATTCGAAGAAAACCATGCACTTAAATCCAGGCTGAAGGAGCTGCAGAAATGACTGCCGACTCATTTACGCCCCCCCACTCCAGCCCCGATCCGGTAAGGGAGCGGACCGCATTCCTGTTCATGCTGGAAGACCTGGAACGGGAGCGCAACCATCTCAAGCAGAAACAGAATGAATGGAGGATCGCATTCGATGCCGTGACCGACCCGATCTTCCTGTATGACAAATCCTATCGCATTCTGCGCGCAAACAGTGCCTACGCCGCTCATGCCGGCATGAGCATCAGCGACATCACGGGCAGGCTCTACTTTGAAGTCTTCCCCAAGCTGGGTCACCCCATCATCGACTCCCTAAAAAACTCGAAGCAAGGCTTGGCGAAAAGCGAGCTCCATCTGGAAACAGGCGAAGTTTTCCTGTCCAAGGATTTTCCGGTTCATGACGCTGCTGGCGCATATCTATTTTCCCTGCATCTTCTCGAAGACATCACGCAAATCAAACAGGCGGACAAGCTGGTTCGACGGACCAAACGGGCGCTTAAACTGCCTGCGGCCTGCATCCCCGAAATGCTGCAGGCGAACGATGAAGTGCAAATGCTCCAGACCGTATGCCGGATAGCCGTCGAGAGCGGCGGATATCGCATCGCATGGGTGGGTTACGCCGAGCAGGACGACAACAAGAGCGTGCGACCGGTGGTTTTCTCCGGCTACGAAACAGACTTTCCCAGCGCGCTGCATCCCACCTGGGCCGATACGGAGCATGGCAATGGTCCGGTTGGCACGGCGATCCGCACCGGCAAGACGCATCTGATCCAGAATGTGATCGATGATCCGCAGCTCGCATATCTGCACCGGGACTCGGTGCAGCACGGCTACGCCTCCACTATCGGATTGCCGCTGTCAAATGACGCGGGGGTGTTTGGAGCGCTGTGCCTGTGCGCGGAAGAACCGTTCGCCTTTTCGGAGGAAGAAGTGGCCGTGCTGGAAGAGTTCGCCGCGATCATCGCCTTTGGCGTCACGGCATTTCGCCTCCGCATCAAACGCAACGAGGATCTGCAGGAACGCACACAGCACCTCGATGCGCTGTGTGGCGGTCTCGAAGATGTCATCGGGGCCATAGGGATTGCGATAGAGGGGCGGCACAACCCCTACGCCGTCGAGCATCAGAACCGGGTCGCGGACATTGCCCGGGCCATTGCACTGGAAATGGGCTTTTCGGAAGAACAAGCGCATGGCCTGCGGCTTGCGGGGATGCTGCACGACGTCGGGGAACTGCGCATCCCCGAAGAGATCATCGGCAAACCCGGCAAACTGACCGACGAAGAACTCGCAAGACTCATGGAACACCCGCAATTCGGTTACGATATCCTCAAGCAAGCCACGCTGCCCTGGCCGGTCGCACAAGCCGTGCTGCAACACCACGAAAGACTGGATGGCTCAGGCTATCCCAAGGGACTGAAGGGGGACGAGATACTGCCGGAAGCCAGAGTCATCGCGGTGGCCGATGCCATCGACGCACTGGCCTTCGAACAGCGCCCCAGCCACCCCAGACTGGGCATCTCCGCCGCCCTGCTGGAAATAGAAAAACACAAGGGCACGCTATACGACGAAGCAGTCGTCAACGCCGCGATCAGACTGTTCCGGGAAAAAGAATTCACGGTCTAGCGTGAATGGCGAAAGATTTTTTGCAGCGAATAATTTTCGCGCACAACAAAACGAGGCTGAGCCTTTCAGTTTGATTCCCTTCGCCGGGTTACGCTACGCTAACCTGACCTACCATTCGTTTCAATTCCGCAGCGGCTTCCCGTTCTTCAGCATGTACTCCACCCGCGCCTGCGTCTTCCCGGTCGCGAGCAGTTCCATGAAGTTTTTACGTTCAAGGTCGAGCAGCCATTGTTCGTCCACCAGGCTGCCCGCTTCCACGTCGCCGCCGCACATGGTTTCGGCGATGCGGCAGCCGATGTTGTAGTCGTGCTCGGAGATGAAGCCGCCTTCGAGCATGTTGACCATCGCGGCCTGGAGGGTGGCGATGCCGGTGCGTCCGGCCACGGCGATCTGGCGCTGATGCAGGGGCGGCCGGTAGGCGGTGGCGTTCAGCGCCTTGGCCTCTTCCTTGGCGACATGCAGCAGCTCGAAACGGTTCATCACGATGCGGTCCGAGACTCTCAGGTAGCCCATCTCTCTTGCCAGTTCCGCGCTCTTGGCGACTTCGCCCATCGCGATGTTCTGGAAGTAGCGTCTGAGGTACGGGAAGACGTCGATGCGGCTGTCGTTGGCGAAGCGCTGCGCCTCCTGCGATGCGCGTTGCGCCATCTCCTTGCAGCCGCCGCCTGCGGGCAATACGCCGACGCCGACTTCGACGAGGCCGATGTAGCTTTCCAGCGTGGCGACGATGCGCGTGCAGTGGATGGAGAATTCGCATCCGCCGCCGAGCGCCAGTCCGTCCACAGCGGCGATGGTCGGCACCTGCGCGTACTTGAGGCGCTGCGAGACCTGCTGAAATTTCGCGACCACGGCTTCGACATGCGGCACGTTGCCGGTGGCGGCGTTGAACACATCGCCGATTCCGCCGCCGCCCGCGACGGTATATTTGACGCGGTTTGCAGCCTGCTTGAATTTGTCGAACATGGACGCGTGCTGCGCCGGTTCCTGCACACCCTGCATCAGTTGCAGCAGGTTCGCACCGTAGGAGAACGGCGGCTCGGTCTGCCACAGGATCAGCGCGCTGAAATGCGCCTCGGCCTCGTCCACGGCGCGCAGGATGCCGTCCAGCACTTCATTGCTGATCGTGTGCATCTTGGTCTTGAAGCTCAGGATCGCGATGCCGTCGCCGCTATGCCACAGGCGCACCTCGCCGGTCTCGAACACGGTCTCGCCGTACTGGCGCGTTTCGCCGACGAGCGCATCGGGGAAGAGTTGGCGGCGATAGACGGGAAGTTGGGAGCGTTGCTGATAGCTGCCGTCGGCAGGCGAATACGATCCCAGCGCGGTATGCACGGCGACGCGTGCGGGATCGGCGGCCCATGCGGGCAGCGGCGTGTCTGCCATCGCCTTGCCAGCCGCAATGTCGGCGGCGATCCAGCCTGCCACTCGCTGCCAGCCCGCTGCCTGCCAGATTTCGAACGGGCCGCTGTCCCAGCCGAAGCCCCAGCGCACGGCGAAATCGAAATCGCGCGCGTTGCCGGCGATCGTCTGCAGATACAGCGCGCAATAGTGGAACACGTCGCGGAACACCGCCCACAGAAACTGCGCCTGCGGATGCGGATTGCTGCGCAGACTGGCGAGTTTCTTCGCCCAGTCGCGCTCACGCAGGATGTCCTTCACGCCGTCATCCACCCTGGCATCGGACAGGCGATACTCCTTGGTGTGCAAGTCGAGTACATGGATCTCCTTGCCAATCTTCTGGTAGATGCCGCGCTTGGTCTTCTGCCCCAGCGCGCCCTGGTCCACCAGATAGCCGAACCAGCTCGGCAATTCGAAATGCCTGTGCCAGGGATCGTCGGTGAGGTTCTCGCGCATGGTGTTGACCACATGCGCGAACACATCCAGCCCGACGATGTCCAGCGTACGGAAAGTCGCGCTCTTGGGCCGTCCGAGGTAGCGCCCGGTCAGCGCATCCACCGTGTCGAAGCCGAGATTGAACGCCTGCGCGTGGTGTTTGGTGGCGAGCATCGAAAACACGCCGATACGGTTGGCGATGAAGTTGGGTGTGTCTTTCGCGCGCACCACGCCCTTGCCCAGGCCGGACACCAGGAAGGTTTCAAGCTGGTCGAGCAGCGATGCCTCGGTCTGCCCGCACGGGATCAGCTCGACCAGGTGCATATAGCGCGGCGGATTGAAGAAATGGATGCCGCAGAAACGATGGCGCAGGTTTTCCGGGAACGCCTGCGCCAGCTGGTTGATCGACAGGCCTGAAGTGTTGCTGGCGAAGATCGTGTGCTCGCCCAGGAACGGTGCGACCTTGCGGTACAGGTCGGACTTCCAGTCCATGCGCTCGGCGATCGCCTCGATGACCAAATCGCAATCGCGCAACCTGTCCAGATGCTGCTCGTAGTTGGCAGGCTGGATGTACGTGAGCTTTGCCGGGCTGGCGATGGGCGCAGGGTCGAGCTTCTTCAGCCCCTCCAGCGCCTTGTTCACGATGCCGTTGGGCTCACCCTCTTTCGCCGGCAAATCGAACAGCTGCGTCTCGACGTTGGCATTGACCAGATGCGCGGCGATCTGCGCACCCATCACCCCCGCACCCAGCACCGCCACGTTGCGTATCTGAAAATTCGCGCTCATATCGACCTCTCGGCTATCCTAAAAACTGAAGTAGCATCCGCAGATTGCGCAGATTTTCATGCGGCTATCTTCGATGACTTAATCGCAACAAGGTAAATGCAATGATCAAGGGAATCTTTTGTTTAATCGGTAGAAATCTGCGGACAACTGTTTTTCAAGGGTTATCGTTGTGCATCTACAGGTCAGCTTTTAACTCGGCCTACAAATCCGGCAACTCGCGCGGCTTGCGGTCTTCGCCGATCGCGACATAGGTCAGCGTCGCCTCGGTCACTCTCACGCAGGTCGGTTCGACCGGATCGCGCTGCGCATACACCTCGACGCTCACGGTGATGGACGTGCGCCCGACCTTGACGATATGCGCGTAAAAACTCACCACGTCACCCATGTATAACGGCTGCTTGAACACCAGCGAATTGATCGCCACGGTCACCACCCTGCCCCGCGCACGGTGCAGCGCGGGGATGCTGCCGGCCACGTCCACCTGCCCCATGATCCAGCCGCCGAACACGTCGCCGATATAGTTGCAATCGCTGGGCATCGCCACCACGCGCAACGTCGGTTCGCGTTGCGGCAATGAGGTGTTCTGCTGAGGCTCATCCATGTTCAATGCCCGTCATAAAGCTGTTTGATCTGCGCGGCGAATTGCCGCGCGACTTCGTTGCGCTTGAGTTTCAGCGTGGGGGTCAGCAGGCCGTTCTCCACGCTCCACGGTTCCCGCGACAGCAGCACGCGATGCACGTTGGCATAGCCGGGGAAGCCGCTCAGGTTGCGCGCGATGCGCCGCAGCACCTTGGCCTGCACGCGGCTGTCCGTCAGGGATTCAGGCATATCCGGGCGCACGCCGACCTTCTCGGCGATATGCAGCCACACCTCCGGATTGATCACGACCAGCGCGACCAGATACGGATGCGCCTCGCCGAATATCATCACCTGGTCGATCAGCGGATCGTGCAATATCGCGATCTCCATATCGGTGGGCGGGATTTTTTCGCCGTTCGACATCACGATGATCTCCTTGATGCGCCCGGTGATATAGATGTGCCCGCTCGCGCTGATGTGCGCGACATCGCCGGTGTTCAGCCAGCCGTCGGCGTCTATCATGTCGCGCGTGGCCTCCGGATTGTTCCAGTAACCCAGCATCACGTTCGGCCCCTTCACCAGCAGCGCGCTCTGCTCGCCGAGCTTCACCTGCACGTCGCGTATCGGCTGGCCGACGCTGTCCGGGAAATTGATCTCGGGATGATTGCCGGAGATCACGGGGCTGGTCTCGGTCAGGCCATAGCCCTGCACCACGGGCAGCCCCAGCCCGATGAACACCCGCGATATCTCCGGCGACAGCGCCGCGCCGCCGCTCAGCGCGACGCGCAACCGTCCGCCCAGGCGGGCGAGCACCTTATGCGAGACCAGCCTGTACAGCAGCGGCCAGAGCAGGAACGCAGGCTTCCATGCGCCGCGTCCCTGCTGGTGCTCGAAGCGCGCCCAGCCGGTCTCTACCGTGAAATCGAACAGCGCGCGCCTGAGCGCCGAACCCTCTTCCAGCTTGACGCGCACCGCGCCGTACACGCGCTCGTAGATGCGCGGCACCGAGATCAGCAGCGTGGGGCGTATGGTCTGCAGGTCCTCGGACAACTGCTGGATGGAGCGCGCGAATGCGACCGTCGCACCGGCCATCACCGACAGGTAATAACCGACGGTGCGCTCAAAGGTATGCGACAACGGCAGGAAAGACAGCAGCGTATCGTTCCCGTTGACGGGAAAGAAATCCAGGCAGGCGTGCGCGTTGCTCAGCATGTTCATGTGGCTGAGCATCACGCCCTTGGGCTTGCCGGTGGTGCCCGAGGTGTAGATGATGCTCGCGACAGCGTTCGGGTCGTAGGGCGTGGCGGGCTGCAGCTCGGCCTGCGGCGGCAGCCATGCGGCGGCCGGTTGCAGCAGCGCCTCGCCGGCATCGGGAATATCGTTGAGGCTCACCATGCGCACCAGACCGCCCAGCTGCTCACGCACCGTGCACAGCGCGTTCCACTGCTCGGCGGTCTCGAACAGCAGCACCTTCGCGCCGGAATGATTGACGATGTAGGCGATGTTGTCCGGCCTGTCCACGGTGTACAGCGGCACGACCACCAGCCCCAGCGACATCGCCGCCTGATCGAACATCATCCACTGCGGACAGTTGCGCAGCATCACCGCGACGCGGTCCCCGGCCTGCAGCCCCTCGCGTGCCAGCGCCGCCTGCCAGCGCGCCACCTGGTCGCGCATCTGCGCCCAGGTATAGTCCACCCAGACGCTGCATTTGTTGTCGTACTGGCGATATGCCACGCTGTGCGGGGAACGGCGCACCCGCTCGATGAACAGGCCGTACAGCGTCCCCGCCTGCTGCGGTGAGATCACATCGGTTTCCAATCTCTGCATATTCATGCCGATCAACAGTTCAACAAACAGGCCGTCATGCGGCCGCAGCCCGCAATTCTTCCGGCGCGAAGTCATCCACCATGATGACCTTGCGGCGCAGCGCGTAATCGCGTTCCAGCTGCAACGCCTGTTCCGCGCTGACGATGCCCTGGTCGCGCGCCTCGGCGATGCGCGGCAATTCTTCCTGCGCCTTCAGCTTGCCCGACCTGCGCGCCTCATCCAGCTTGGCCTGCAGCGGTTCGCATGCCAGCGTGCTGTGCAGCGCCGCCTCCAGCGCTCCCACCGCATCCTGCTCATCGGCGGGCAGATACATCCCGGCGGTCAGCCGGTCGCGCGCCTCGCCCGGCTGCATCAGCAGCGTCGCGACCTCATGCCCCAGGCGGTCGGACGGCGGCGACAGGCGCAGCCCCAGCGGAAAGACCAGCGTGCTCAACAGCCAGCGCACCAGGATGTTCGGGAAGTTCTGCACTACGCCGTCGAACGCCTGCTGGATCCTGTACAGCGCGTCCTGCATCGCCCAATCCAGCAACGGCAAGTCCGCAGCCGGACGGCCATCGTCCTCGAAACGCTTCAGCGTCGCCGAGCACAGATACAGCAGGCTCAGCACGTCGCCCAGCCGCGCCGAGATCATCTCGCGCCGCTTCAGCGAACCGCCCAGCACCGCCATCGCCACATCCGCGCTCAGCGCGAACGCGGCGGAGTAGCGCGTCAGCTGCTGGTAATAGCGGCTGGTCTCGCGCCCTTCCGGCACAGGGATTCCATGCCCGGCGGTCAGCCCGAACACCAGGCTGCGCGCGGCGTTGCTCAGCGCGAAGCTGATGTGGCCGAACAGCGCATCGTCGAATTGATGCAACGCGCGGCTGTGATCCTGATTGCGCGTCGCGGCGATCTCCTTCAGCACATAGGGATGGGAGCGGATCGCGCCCTGGCCGAAGATCATCAGCGTGCGGGTCAGGATGTTCGCGCCTTCCACGGTGATGCCGATCGGCGTCTGCTGGTAGAAACGCGCCAGATAATTGTCCGGCCCGAGGCTGATGCCCTTGCCGCCGTGCACGTCCATCGCATCATTCACGACGATGCGCCCGCGCTCGGTGGCGTGATATTTGATGACCGCGGACAGCACCGACGGCTTCTCGCCCAGGTCGATCGCCAGCGCGGTGAGCTGCCGCGCCGCATCCACCATGTAGGTGTGGGCGCCGATGCGCGCCAGCGGTTCTTCCACGCCCTCGAATCTGCCGATCGGCGTCTTGAACTGCTTGCGCACGCGGCTGTAGGCCCCGCAGGTGCGCGCGGCCAGCTTCATGCCGCCGATGCTGCTGGCCGGCAGCGAGATCGAACGCCCCGCCGCCAGGCACTCCATCAGCATGCGCCAGCCCTGGCCCACGCGCGAGGTGCCGCCGATCAGGTAATCCATCGGGATGAACACGTCCTTGCCCTGCGTCGGGCCGTTCAGGAACGCGGAATTCAGCGGGAAGTGGCGGCGCCCGATCTGCACGCCCGGCGTATCGGTGGGGATCAGCGCGAGCGTAATGCCGCGATGCGTCTCGCCGCCGAGCAGGTGTTCCGGATCATGCAGCTTGAACGCCAGGCCGAGCAACGTCGCCGCGGGCGCCAGTGTGATGTAGCGTTTCTCCCAGGTCAGGCGGATACCCAGCACGTTCTGCTGCCCGGCGAACTCGCCGTGGCACACCACGCCGTAATCGGGGATCGCGCCGGCATCCGACCCGGCGAACGGGCCGGTCAGCGCGAAGCACGGCACTTCCAGCCCCTGCGCCAGGCGGCGCAGATATTTTTCCTTCTGTTCGGTGGTGCCATAGTGCAACAGCAGCTCGGCAGGCCCGAGCGAATTCGGCACCATCACCGTCACCGCCGCGGTGCCGCTGCGCGAAGCCAGCTTGGTCACGACCGCCGAATGCGCCTGCGCGGAGAAGCCCAGGCCGCCGTAGCGCTTCGGGATGATCATGCCGAAAAAACCCTTGTCCTTGATGAACTGCCAGACTTCGGGCGGCAGGTCGGCACGGCGATGCGTGATGTCCCAGTCGTCCAGCATCGCGCACAGCTGCTCGACCTCGTTGTCGAGGAAGGCCTGTTCCTCTGCGCTCAGGCCGCATTTCGGGAAGGCCAGCAGCTTGTTCCAGTCGGGATCTCCGCTGAACAGGTCGCCATCCCACCACACCGTGCCGGCATCGATCGCCTCCTGCTCGGTCGCGGATATCGGCGGCAGGACTTTACGGAAGAGCTTCAGCACCGCGCCGCTGACCACCGTGCGGCGCAGGAACGGAATGCCGAAAAACAGGATGAACAGGATCAGCGCGACATACACCACCTGCAGCGAGGTGTCCGAGATGCGCAGCTGGATCGCCATGACCGGCACGATCACCATCATCGCCAGCACCCAGCTGGTGACCGACGCGCGGAAGAACGCAAGCAGAACGAAGATCGCCAGAACGGCCAGAACGGTTAACGCCATATTCGCCTACTCTCCCTGATTCGTTATTTTTATACTGCCTGCACTTTAACGCGATAAAACGAACCGCACAACAATGCCGGTGGAACGAAGCGCCATCCCCCTAGCGCATCCGGTTCACCGCCTCTTCCACACGTTCCACCGCGATGATCTCCATGCCGGGAATCTTCTGCTTCGGCGCGTTCGCCTTCGGGATGATGGCCTGCGTGAAGCCCAGTTTCGCGGCCTCTTTCAGGCGTTCCTGTCCGCGCTGCACCGGACGCACCTCGCCCGCCAGCCCGACTTCGCCGAACACCACCAGCTTCTCCGGTAGCGGCTTGTTGCGAAGTGATGAGACCATCGCGAGTATCACCGCGAGATCGGCGCCCGGCTCGGTGATCTTCACGCCGCCCACCGCGTTGATGAACACATCCTGATCGAAACACGCGATGCCCGCATGGCGGTGCAGCACCGCGAGCAGCATCGCGAGGCGGTTCTGCTCCAGACCCAGCGACAAGCGCCGCACGTTCGGGCTGTGCGCCTCGTCGAGCAGCGCCTGTATCTCCACCAGCAGCGGACGCGTGCCTTCCTGCGTGACCATCACGCAGGAACCCGCCACCTGCTGGCCGTGCTGCGACAGGAACAGCGCCGATGGATTGCTCACTTCGCGCAGCCCCTTCTCGGTCATCGCGAACACGCCGAGCTCGTTCACCGCGCCGAAGCGGTTCTTGAACGCGCGTATCAGCCGGAAACTGGAATGCGTGTCGCCCTCGAAATACAGCACGGTGTCGACGATGTGCTCCAGCACGCGCGGCCCGGCCAGCGCGCCCTCCTTCGTGACATGGCCGACCAGGATGATCGTGATGTTTGAACTCTTCGCGATGCGCGTGAGCTGCGCGGCGCACTCGCGCACCTGCGCGACCGAACCGGGCGCGGAGGTCAACTGTTCGGAATACACGGTCTGGATCGAGTCGATCACCACCACGTCCGGCTTGTCCGCCGCGATGGCCGCCTGAATCTTTTCGAGCTGGATCTCCGGCAGCAGACGCAGTCCCTGCGCATCCAGCGACAGCCGCTTCGCGCGCAGCGCGATCTGCTGCGCCGATTCCTCGCCGCTCACATACAAAGTCTTCTGTTGTTTGGACAGATGCGCCAGCACCTGCAGCAGCAGCGTGGACTTGCCGATGCCGGGATCGCCACCGATCAGCACCACACCACCCGACACCAGCCCGCCGCCCAACACGCGGTCGAACTCCTCGATGCCGGTCGGCGTGCGCGGCACCTCCGCCGCCTCGACCTCGGAGAGCAACTGCACCTTGCCGCTCGCCGCCAGCGCGCTGAAGCGGTTAGATCGGAAGAGCGTCGGGTAGGGAAAGAGTGTAGATCTCGGTG
>FZPV01000005.1_pt1 | contig 89370 bp, 80 predicted proteins | sample 1534821 | NCBI WGS metagenome assembly FZPV01 (sample SAMEA104161955, study PRJEB21768) | metagenome | isolation source: underground water
TTTTTTTTTAATGATACGGCGACCACCGAGATCTACACTCTTTCCCTACACGACGCTCTTCCGATCTCGAATGCCATGTTTTGCCAGTTGACGGACGGCATGCCGAGGCGGGTCAGCAGCGCGAATTGCCGTTCGCTGTCGTAGCCTAGCACCCATTGGTTCCAGCGGAACGCGAGCGCGTCCATGTTCAGGCGCAGGTTGAGCAGCCATGTCGGCGGAGTACGTGCCATGAAGGGCAGCGCGGCACGGTCGGGCACCGCAGCGGCCATGTTGATCTGCACGCGCGCGGGGGCGATCGCGGCGGTGGGATCGACGCGCACCCAGCCCCGTCCGGCGAGCCACACCTCGGCCCAGGCATGGGCATCGGACTGGCGCACGATGTAATAGCCGCCCATGGCGTTGAGTTCGCCGCCCTGATAGCCGGTCACCACGCGTGCCGGGATGTGCGCGGCGCGCATCAGGAACACGAAGGCCGAGGCGTAGTGTTCGCAGAATCCCTTGCGGGTGGTGAACAGGAAGTCGTCTATGCCGTTGACGCCGAGCAGCGGCGGTTCCAGCGTGTATTGAAAGCTCTGCCGGTTGAAATAATCCAGCGCGCTGCGCATCACTGCCGCATCGTCGGCCGCATCGGCACGCCATGATGCAGCCAGTTCGCGGGCGCGCGGGTCGAGCGACTGCGGCAGTTGCAGCGCTCGCTGGATCTGCGGTTCTGTTTCGCGCAGGTTGGCTTTGAAGGCCAGATGGGAGCGCGCCTGGTAACGCAGCCGCGCATGCACCGGCTCCGTGCTCAGCACCTGGAAATCGCTGGTGATGCGGGCCGGCACCGAGATCTGGTCCGGCATGTCGAGCGTGAACAGCCAGGTCTTGTTGTGCGGTTCCAGCGTCACGGTGTAATCGATCACCTGCTCCAGTCTGGTGAGTTGCGGACTGATGCCGCGCGCGGTCCTGCCGGGTGTCCAGGTGCGCCCGTCGAAATCCCACAGCACCGGGCCGCGCCAGTACATCTGCTCGCGGCGCGGCGGTTCGGCCGCATAGCTGACACGGAACGCCACCGCATCCGACAGGCTCAGCCGGCTCAGGCTGCCCGGCGACATTTTGTCGTCCAGCCCGCTGCTCGCATAGGCATCCTGCGGCAGCCCCCACAGCGGGCCCTGCACGCGCGGGAACAGCACGAACAGGATCAGCGTGAGCGGGATGGCCTGCAGCAGCAGGACGGCGGCGATGCGCAGCCGCGGTTTGAGCGCGATGTGTCCGACCTGCAGGTGTATCCAGGTAGTCATCACCACCATCAGCGTCGCGAGCAGGTAGAGCGCGGTGAGCATGCTCTGCGAGTAGAAAAAGTTCGTGACGATGATGAAACAGGCCAGATAGATCAGCACCATCGCATCGCGCGCCGCACGCAGCTCCATCAGCTTGAGCGTGACCAGCAGCATCAGCAGCGTGACGCCGACCTCGCGTCCGAACAGGGTATGAAAGTCGGTCACGATTGCGATGATGCAGGCGACGGTGATCAGCGTCAGCAGCCAGCGTTTCGGCAGCGGGTTGCCGCTGTAGGCCAGATAGCCGCGCCACAGCAACAGCGCGCCGCACAGGCTGCTGACCCACAGCGGCAGATGGATGGCATGAGGCGCGGTGACCATCAGCACGGATAACACCAGGCCGTAGATGAGCGGCTTGTTCATGGTTGAGGCAGATTGAACAGCGCGATGCGGCGCAGGCATTCCTCGCGGTGCGCCATGCCGTTGCCGGGCGGCACGGCGGCATCCGGCAGGCGCAGCCCGTAGCGCAGTCCATGCGCCTCGGCATCCAGCACCCAGCGCGTCATGCGTGCCAGTTTCAGTTCTTCGGTCTGGTCCGGTGCGGACGAAAGGTCCAGCCATAGTTCTTCGCCGGCCGGCGAGGAGAACTGTTTCACCTGCAGGCCATGCCCGCGCGCGTAGGCTTTCCATGCGATGCGCGGCAACACATCGCCTGCGACATAGCTGCGCAGGCCCGCGAATTCCTCGTCACCAGCGGTGCTGTGCTTCCCCGCGCTGTCCGGCGTGTTGCCCGGCGGCAGCGGCGCATCGCCGAGCGGCCTGGGGTAGACCAGGCCGCGCGTATCGAAATGCAGGTACGCCCAAGCGTGGAACAGGCCGAGCGGAAATTCGCTGTACAGCGTCAGGCGGCCGGCCGTCAGCCAGCCGCGCTGCGTGGCGGGAACAGGCAACGCGACCTCGCATTCCTGTCCGGGGGGCACGTCGAATCCGACCTGCACGCCGTTGGCTTCTCGCAGCACCAGCCCGTAGCGCGGCAGCTTGCTGCGATTGCGGACATGGAACAGGAAGCGCACCGTATCGCCGCAGAACACCGCATCGGCGTGTCCGGCGCGCGCCTCCAGGTGCGCGAGGTTGCGGAATGCATGCAGCATCGACATCACCGCCATCATCGCGAGCAGGAAGGTCAGCACATAACCCAGACTCAGATTGTAGTTGATATCGCCCAGCAGCATCAGCACCAGCACGAAGGCCAGCGCCAGCCCCTGCCGGGTGGGCAGGATGAAGATGCGGCGCTGGGTGAGGGTGATGGTTCCGCTCTCGACCCTGGGGCGGAACAGCCAGGTACGGAATCTCTGTCTGAGTGCGGCGAGCACGGTGTTATGGAATCGCGACCGCTTCGAGCAGTTCGCGCGCCAGCGTGTCGCCGTCATGTGTCGAGTATTCTCCGGCCGCCTGCAGGCGATGGCCGGCCACGCCGGGCAGCACGGCCTGGATGTCTTCCGGCAGCACCGCGTCGCGGCCGTCGAGCAACGCCCAGGCGCGGGCGGCGGACAGCAGCGCGAGACCGGCGCGCGGGGACAGGCCGTGCGTGTAGCGCGCCGATTCGCGCGTGTGGCGCAGGATGGCCTGCACGTAATCGAGCAGCGCGGGCGAGACGAACACCTGCCTGACGCGCTGTTGCAGCGTGAGCAGTTCGCCGCTTTCCATCTGCGGGCCGAGCGTCGCGACGATCTCGCGACGGTCCACGCCGGACAGCAGGCCGCGTTCCGCCTGCGCATCGGGATAGCCCATCTGGATGCGCATCAGGAAACGGTCGAGTTGCGATTCGGGCAGCGGGAAGGTGCCGATCTGGTGCGTCGGATTCTGCGTGGCGATCACGAAGAACGGCGCGGGCAGCGCGCGCGTCGCGCCCTCGATTGTGACCTGCTGCTCCTCCATCGCCTCGAGCAGCGCGCTCTGCGCCTTGGGCGTCGCGCGGTTTATCTCGTCCGCCAGGATCATCTGCGCGAAGATCGGGCCGGGATGGAACTCGAACTTGCCGCTGTCGCGCTGGTACACGGACACACCGAGGATGTCGGCCGGCAGCAGGTCGCTGGTGAACTGGATGCGCTGGAACTGCAGGCCCAGCGTGCGTGCCAGCACATGCGCCAGCGTGGTCTTGCCGACTCCGGGCAGGTCTTCGATCAGCAGGTGGCCGCGGGCCAGCAGGCAGGCGAGCGCGAGGCGGATCTGGCGCGGTTTGCCGAGGATGATCTGTTCGGTCTGGCGGATGACGTTGCTCAGGTTTTGGCTCATATTCAATGTGTTATATGATGATGGCGGCGATCACCTTGCGGTCTTCGGCCACCAGTATGTTGTAGGTTCGGCAGGCGGCCGGGGTGGTCATGCATTCCACGCCGATGCCGGCGTCGGTCAATGCCCGGTACAGGCGCGGATGGGCGAAGTGCTGCACGGTGCCGGTGCCCAGCAGCAGCACTTCCGGTCTGAGCGCGAGGAAATAGGTGAAATGCGCTGCGCTCAATGCGTCGAAACTGGCGACGTCCCAGTCTTCGCGCACCTGTTCGGCCGATACCACGATGCTGCTGTCGTAGCGTTCGCGGTTGACCATCACATGATCCGCGCCGTGCGCGGTGAACATTTTAGTGTCGCCCAGGTTGGCTAAATGTAGTTTCAATATGCGGCCTCAATCTTCTCTATGGCATTGCAAGGGCGGCACAGGTAAAATTGCGCCCTTTGCTGCCTGATGCGAGATTCTACCATTGAGCCGCAACCTGAATAATTCGAGTGAACGACCGTGAAACCAATTTTAAAATCCACCAAGCTCTCCAACGTGTGCTACGACATCCGCGGGCCGGTGATGGAACGCGCCAGGCAGATGGAGGAAGAGGGTCAGCGCATCATCAAGCTGAACATCGGCAATCTCGCGCCGTTCGGTTTCGAGGCGCCAGAGGAGATCCAGCAGGACGTGATCCTGAACCTGCCGAATTCATCCGGCTATTCCGACTCAAAAGGCATGTTCGCGGCACGGAAGGCGATCATGCATTACTGCCAGTCGAAGAACATCCGGGGCGTGGGGCTGGACGACATCTACATCGGCAACGGCGCATCGGAACTGATCGTGATGGCGATGCAGGGCCTGCTCAATCAGGGCGATGAGGTGCTGGTGCCCGCGCCGGATTACCCGTTGTGGACGGCAGCGGTGACGCTGGCCGGCGGCACGCCGCGCCATTACCTCTGCGACGAGGCCAATGACTGGAACCCCGATCTGGCGGACATGCGCAGCAAGATCACGCCGAACACCCGCGCGATCGTGGTCATCAATCCGAACAACCCGACCGGCGCGCTGTACTCGGATGAGATCCTGAAGGAGATCATCCAGCTCGCGCGCGAACACGAGTTGATCGTCTTCGCCGACGAGATCTACGACAAGATGCTGTATGACGGCGCGACGCATACCTCGATGGCCTCGATGGCGGACGATGTGCTGTTCGTCACGATGAACGGCCTGTCCAAGAACTATCGCGCCTGCGGTTATCGCGTCGGCTGGATGGTGCTCTCCGGCGAAAAGAAACATGGGCAGGACTACATCAACGGCCTGACCATCCTCGCTTCGATGCGCCTGTGTTCCAACGTGCCCGGGCAGTTCGCGATCCAGACCGCGCTGGGCGGCTATCAGAGCATCAACGACCTGGTCGCGCCCAGCGGACGCCTGTGCAAGCAGCGCGACCTGGCCTACAAGCTGCTGACCGCGATCCCCGGCGTGACCTGCGTCAAGCCGAAGGCCGGGCTGTATCTGTTCCCGCGCTTCGACCCCAAGATATATCCGATCGCGAACGACCAGCAGTTCATCCTGGAGCTGCTGGAAGCCGAGAAGGTGCTGGTGGTGCAGGGCAGCGGTTTCAACTGGATACATCCCGACCACATTCGCGTGGTGTTCCTGCCGAATGCCGATGATTTGACCGACGCGATCGGGCGCATCGCGCGCTTCCTGGAGAACTACCGCAAGCGTTTTGAAAAATAAAACAGTTGGAAGTCGGGAGTCGTAAGTTTTTAGTTAAAACCTGCGCTCTGTTTCCAACTTACGACTAACAACTTACGACTAACAACTGACTTTATGAAACCAATCAATGTAGGGCTTCTCGGTATCGGCACTGTAGGCGGCGGCACGTTCACCGTGCTGCAGCGCAACGCGGAAGAGATCACTCGCCGCGCGGGACGTCCGATCCGCATCACGGTGGTGGCAGACCGCAACCTGGAGCTGGCGAAGCAGGTCACCGGCGGCACATGCCGTATCACCGACGACGCGTTCTCGGTGGTGAGCGATCCGGAAGTGGACATCGTCGTCGAGCTGATCGGTGGCTATGGCGTGGCGAAAGAGCTGGTGCTGAAGGCGATCGCTAACGGCAAGCATGTGGTCACCGCGAACAAGGCGTTGCTGGCGACGCATGGCAACGAGATATTCAAGGCCGCGCAGGACAAGGGCGTGATGGTCGCATTCGAGGCGGCGGTGGCGGGCGGTATACCGATCATCAAGGCTGTGCGCGAAGGCCTGAGCGCGAACCGCATCCAGTGGGTCGCGGGCATCATCAACGGCACCACCAATTTCATCCTGTCCGAGATGCGCGACAAGGGCCTGAGTTTCGACACCGTGCTGAAGGAGGCGCAGCGCCTGGGTTACGCCGAGGCAGATCCGACCTTCGATATCGAAGGCGTGGATGCGGCGCACAAGATCACCATCCTGTCCGCGCTGGCGTTCGGTATCCCGATGCAGTTCGACAAGGCTTACATCGAAGGCATCTCCAAGCTGGACGCGATCGACATCAAGTACGCCGAGCAACTGGGCTATCGCATCAAGCTGCTGGGCATTACCCGCCGCACGCCGGAGGGCGTGGAGCTGCGCGTGCATCCGACGCTGATCCCGACCAAACGCCTGATCGCGAACGTCGAGGGCGCGATGAACGCGGTGCTGGTGCATGGCGATGCGGTCGGTGCGACGCTGTATTACGGCAAGGGCGCAGGCGCGGAGCCGACGGCCAGTTCGGTGATCGCCGACCTGGTGGACGTCACGCGCATGCACACGGCCGATCCGCAGAACCGCGTGCCGCATCTGGCGTTCCAGCCGGACGCGATGTCCGACCTGCCGATATTGCCGATGACCGAAGTGACGACCAGCTACTACCTGCGCCTGCGCGTGCAGGACAAGCCGGGCGTGCTGGCCGACATCACGCGCATCCTGGCCGACGAGCAGATCTCGATCGATGCGGTGATCCAGAAGGAGCCGGCCGAAGGCGAAGATCAGACCGACCTGATCCTGCTCACGCATCAGACCCGCGAGAAGCGCATCAATGCGGCGATCGCGAAGATCGAAACGCTGTCCGTGGTGGCAGGCAAGGTGACGCGATTGCGTCTGGAAGAGTTGGGCTGATAGGGTAGGGCGGGTTAACGTAACCCGCCAATAAACAGGATTCCTGCCTTTGCGGGAATGACGATAAAGCGAGTAACGAATGAAATACACCAGCACACGCGGCGGCATGGCCGCAAAATCCTTCACGGAAATCCTGCTCGGCGGCCTGGCCGACGACGGCGGCCTCGCGGTCCCCGATCACTATCCGAAGCTGAGCGCGGCCGATCTCGCACGCATGCGCGGCATGGATTACCGCGAACTGGCGTTCGAGGTGATCAGCCGTTTCGCGACCGACATTCCGGCGGACGACCTGAAGGCCATCATCAACAAGACCTATACGGCCAAGGCCTTCGGCAGCGACGTGATCACGCCGGTGAAGACGCTGGAGCCTGGTCTGCACATCCTGGGCCTGTCCAACGGCCCGACGCTGGCGTTCAAGGATGTCGCGATGCAGTTGCTCGGCAACCTGTTCGAATATGCGCTGGCCAAGGATGGTGCGGAACTGAACATCCTCGGCGGCACGTCCGGCGACACCGGTTCGGCCGCGGAGTATGCGATGCGCGGCAAGCGCGGCATCCGCGTGTTCATGCTGTCGCCGCTGGGCAAGATGAGCCCGTTTCAGACCGCGCAGATGTTCACGCTGCAGGACCCGAACATCTTCAATATCGCCGTCACCGCGCCGTTCGACGCGTGTCAGGACATGGTGAAGGCGGTGTCCAACGATCTCGCGTTCAAGGAAAAGTACCAGATCGGCACGGTCAATTCGATCAACTGGGCGCGCGTGACCGCGCAGACCGTCTATTATTTCCAGACTTATTTCGCGCTGACCAGGAACAACGACGAACGAGTCTCGTTCGCGGTGCCGTCCGGCAACTTCGGCAACGTGTGCGCCGGGCATATCGCGCGCCAGATGGGCTTGCCTATCGCGAAGCTGATCGTCGCGACCAACGAGAACGACGTGCTGGACGAGTTCTTCAAGACCGGCATCTACCGTCCGCGTCCGGAAACCATGCACACCACCAGCCCGTCGATGGACATCACCAAGGCCTCGAATTTCGAACGTTTCGTCTACGACCTGGTCGGTCGCGACCCGCAGATACTGAAGGGCCTGTGGCAACAGCTGGAAAAGGACGGCTACTTCGACCTCAGCAAGACGCCGTATTTCGCCAGGGTGCAGGAATTCGGCCTGGCGTCGGGTTCCAGCAGCCATGCCGACCGCATCGCCACGATCCGCCGCGTGCATCAGCAGTACGGCGTGGTGATCGACCCGCACACCGCCGACGGCATGAAGGCCGGACTGGAACACCGCGAAGCGGGCATCCCGCTGGTATGCCTGGAGACCGCGCTGCCGGCCAAGTTCGAGGAGACTATCCGCGAAGCCCTGGGCCAGGACCCGCAGCGCCCTGCCGGTTACGAGAACATCGAAAGCCTGCCGCAGCGTTTCGATACGCTGCCGCCCGTGGTGGAGCAACTTAAGGCTTTCATCGCCGCGCGGGTGCCGCAATAGCGTCGTCTCCTGCGGGGCCGTCGCCAGTTCGCCGGCGTGCCCTGCAGGACTAGAACACGATGCTTTCCAGGTGGCTGGTCAGGTATTTCTCGAGGAATGCCGGGTCTGACTCCGAATGGAATTTCAGGAACGTGACGCCGATCCGGAACAGCTGTTCATGCCCGTCGTAGATCGAATAAATGATCTGTCCGTAGACTTCCACGATGCAGGATATCTTCGACGTATGGGGGGGCGGGATATAGATGTGCAGCTTGATGATGCCGTGCGGCCGCAAGTTGCGATCCAGCAAGACAGCCGCTCCTTTTGTGGAAATATCCTTGACCGAGCCTTGGTGCAGGCCTTGTGCATCGACGAAGGCCGTTGTTTTCCACCGGACGCGAAAGCGCGGTTCGACGCGATGCTCTTTGGTCCCCTTGTGGGCCACCGATTTCTTCGAGGTCATGTGTGCAGCCTGTGGTGGCGCGCTGCGGGTTGGAGGGCTGATGATGTCGTCATGGGGCCTTGCGTGGATCGAGTTTTTGGGTGGAATCCATACGGTCATTATCGGGTTTTCATGTGACCGTTTTTTGAAACTTTATCATGTATCGTTCGATCGGGCGTGCAGCCCGTGAACATCGCGCTACCCTAGCGGCATGCAGTGGTTCTTCAGGTGGTTGTCGAGGAAGGTGCGGTCATCGGTCGGGACGAAACGCCGGAAGGACAGGCTGGTGCGGAAGAAAGCGCTTTCGCCCTCGTAGATCGTGTCGATCACTCTGCATTCCACCTGAAGAATGTGGGCTGGGTGTTGCGCGTGTTCGGACGGTATCTCGATGAAGAGCGTGACGGACTGTGCCGATTTGATGTTGTGTTCCATCAGCACGGCGGCACCCTCGATGGAGATATCTTTAAGGTGGCCGTAATGGGTGGTCTGCGCATTGAGGGTGACCTCGGTACGCCATCTCGCGCGGTAGCGTGGCGTGGCGCGCGCCTCATGCGTCGGCGCCGCGGCTCGTTGCTGAGCTTGCGGGAGGAAGGGCTGTTCCGGTTTCGGTGCGGGTTGGGGTGTCTGGTCCGGCGCAGGTTCCTCGGCTGCCGGCTGCGGAGCGGCAGCGCCCGTAGCGTCGGCTGGCGCGTCGGGCGGAGCGGACAGATCTATCAGTGCGCCATCAGGATCGTCTATGTGTGCGTCATTGCTCATGGTCGGTAGCGGCCGGGTTTTTGCGAATTATACTGATAAGCGCCGGGCAGGTTCAGGATGATTCGGGTGTTTCATAAACCTGCTCGCGGTTATTTTAGCGAGATATTTTCTGTGGAGGTAGTATCAACCGATGTCTAATCTGATCCTGCTTGCCTGCTGTTTCATCGCGGGCATCATCCTGCGCCGTTTGCGGCGTATGCCCGAACAGGCGCCGGTGACGCTCAACAGCTTCATCATCCATGTGTCGCTGCCCGCGTTGACGCTGTTGTATATTCACGATCTGCGCTTCTCCGGCGATGTGCTGCTGGTGGCCGCGATGGCGTGGCTGGTGTTCGGCCTGTCGGCGGGATTCTTCTGGCTGGTGGGGCGCTGGCTGAATCTGCCGCGCGCCACGGTGGGCGCGCTGATGCTGGTCGGCGGGCTGGGCAATACCTCGTTCTTCGGCCTGCCCATGGTCGAGGCGTATTACGGCACGAGCGCGTTGTCCACGGCGATCATCGCCGACCAGCTCGGCTCGTTCTGCGCGCTGTCTATCCTGGGCATCACGGTCGCGGGTCTCTACTCGTCTGGCCGTCCGACTGCAGGCGAGATTTTCAAGCGCATCGTGCAGTTCCCGCCCTTCATCGCGCTCGGCATCGCGTTGCTGCTGATCCCGTTCGAATATGCCGAGTGGTTCACCGTGCTGCTGAAACGCCTGGGCGATACCCTTGCGCCGCTGGCCTTGCTGTCAGTCGGCCTGCAACTGCATCCGGGCCATATCGCCGGTAATGCGCGCAACCTGGCGATCGGGCTGGCATTCAAACTCGTGCTCGCGCCGTCGCTGCTGTTCCTGCTGTATGTGTCGCTGTTCGACGCGCATGGGCAGGCGATACAGGTGACGCTGTTCGAGGCGGCGATGCCGCCGATGATCACCGCCGCGATCGTCGCCAGCGAACATGACCTCGATCCGCCGCTGGCGAACCTGATGGTGGCCGTCGGCCTGCTGCTGTCGTTCGTCACGCTGACGGTGTGGTGGTGGCTGTTGCGGGGCGTTTGACCGGCGCGTCTGATCGGTGCGTATGGGGATGCCCATTTTTACTTCATGAGTTGTGCGGTAGAATCGCGCGCTGTCGACCTGGGGCCGATGGTTCGGAATTGCTAAACTTCACGGATGGACTATGTATTTAAAAGGTAAACAAGCGCTGATTATCGACGACCTGCCGGGGATGCGCGGCTCGATGCGTACCACGCTGTCCACGCTGGGAATAGAGAGTTGCGATCAGGCCGGCAACGCGCGCGATGCGGTCGAGAAGATGCGCGCCAAGTTCTACGATCTGATCGTCTGCGACTACTATCTGGGTGATGCGACCGACGGCCAGCAGATACTGGAGCTGGTCAGGCGCGAACATATCATCAGCCATCAGACGCTGTTTATCATGGTCACCGCAGAACGCACCCAGGACCGCGTCGTCAGTGCGGCGGACTTCCTGCCCGACGACTATCTGGTCAAGCCGTTCACGGCCGACACGCTGGGCAAACGGGCCACCGTGCTGCTGGAGAAGCGCAACTATTTCCAGGATGTCTATGACGCGCTGGATGACAATAATTATCCGCTCGCGATCAAGAAGCTCGAGCCCCTGTGCGCGAACAAGAACAAATACTGGATCGATGCGATCCGCATGAAGGGCGACAGCCTGATCCACATCGAGCGTTACGCCGAGGCGATCGTGGTATTCGAGGAGATACTGAAGCTCAAAGAGATCCCCTGGGCGGTGATGGGCAAGGTCAAGGGGCTGAAGGGCCTGGGCAAGATCGCCGAAGCCAGGCAGTTGCTGGAGTCGTTGCTGGCGCAGCACACCGAGTATCTCGCGGGCTACGACATGCTGGCGACGCTGTGTGCGGATGCCGGAGATGCGGCCGCCGCGCAACAGCAGGTCGAGAAGGCGCTTGCGATCGTGCCGGCGATGCACCGTCAGAAGCGTGCCGGCCGGCTTGCGCTGGAAAGCGGAGATATCGACAAGGCTCAGCAATACCTGAGTGATGTGGTCGAGCGCGGCAAGTATTCCTTCTTCAAGGACCCCGACGATTACACGCTGCTTTCCCATGTGCACATGGAGAAGGGCGACACCGATCAGGCGCGCTCGGTGCTGGATATGGTGGGCAAGCGTTTTGCCGAGACCCCGGAGATCAAAAACAAGGTGCAGGTCTTCCGCGCGATGTCGTTGCAGAAGGACGGCAAAACGGATCAGGCGAAGGCGCTGCTCGAGCCGATGCTGGCCAATCAGGATGCGTTGCCCGAGTCGGTCAAGATGGACCTGGTCAAGACCTGTTTCATGGTCGGCGACAACGATGTTGCCGCCAAGCTGCTCAGCAACATGGTGCAAAGCAATCACGACAATGCAGCGCTGAAGAACGATGCGGTCAAGATGCTGGAGTCCGTCGGCCTGGGCGACCAGGCCAAGGAGCTGGTGGGGGACGCCATCCAGGAAGTGATCGCGCTGAACAACAGCGGCGCGTTGTTGCTGCGCGATGGCAAGCTGGAAGAAGGCGCCAAGATACTGGTGGAGGCCGCCGAGAAGCTGCCGCGCAATGCCACCATCGTACTGAATGCCGCATATGCGCTGTTGCTGCATCTGAAGAAGAACGGCGTGAGCGCAGAGAACCTGGAGCGGGTGGACAGTTATATCGATAGGGTGTCGCAGTTGCCCAGTCCGCCCAAGGGGCTGTCCAAGGTTCAGTCCATGCGCCAGGAAATCAGCGCCGGGGCGGCTTGATGAGTCTCGATATGGATACCATGCTGGCGACCGCCGTGCATGAGATGAAGAACATGATGGGGGAGCTGTCCCTCAACCTCGATGAATATTATCACCGGCATCCCGATGCGGAGATCGCGCGCATGCGCGCGTTGTCGCGCGTATTGCAGGACAGGCTGTTGCAGATACTGATCCTGCAGGCCGGAGGTGATCGTGTCGAGGTGAATGCGGAAGCCATCAATCCGCAGGAGCTGCTCGACGAGGTGGCCGTGGATGCCAGGCTGATGCTGCCCAGGAACATGACGTTCGAATTGAGCAGCGATGTGGGCGATGTGCCGTTCTGGTTCATCGACCGCTACCTGATCTCACAGGTGCTGATGAACGCGTTGCACAATGCGTTCAAGTTCGCGAAGTCGCGCGTCGAACTCGTTTGCCGCGAGGAAGCGGATGGCTTGCTGTTCGCCGTACGGGACGACGGGGCGGGTTATCCCGATCTGCCCGGCTTCAGGTCGGATGCCCAGCCCGATGAAGCGAAGAAAGGAACGGGGTTCGGCCTGCGTTTCAACGAACGCATCGTGTCTGCACTCGGCGGAAAGATGTCCCGTTCGAACGATAGCGGGGCCTGTTTCTCGCTGTGGCTGCCCAGGTAACGGGGCGATCCCGTGAGCAATAGTCCTGTTGGCGAGAGTCCGGCCGGTAACGTCTGGGACGAACGCTATGCGGGGAGCGATTATCATTTCGGTACCGAACCCAACGGCTTTCTGGTCGCGCAACGCGGCTTGCTGAAGGCGGGCGAACAATGTCTTGCCATAGCCGATGGCGAAGGGCGCAACGGGGTATGGCTGGCCGAGCAGGGCCTGCGCGTGTTGTCGGTGGACAACTCTGCGGTCGCGCTGCACAAGGCCAGTAAGCTCGCGCAACAGCGCGGCGTCGCGGTGGAGTTCGCGCAGGTCGATCTGCTGCAATGGGAATGGCCCGAAAGCCGTTTCGATGTGGTGGTGGCGATCTTCATCCAGTTCGCCGGACCGGCGCAACGCGAACAGCTGTTCGCGAACATCAGACGCTGCCTGAAGCCCGGCGGCCTGCTGCTGTTGCAGGGTTACACCCCGCGCCAGCACGAATACCGCACCGGCGGCCCGTCCCAAGCGGAGAATCTCTATACCGAAGCGCTGCTGCGCGAGTCGTTCGCCGACCTGGACATCCTGCATCTGCAGGAGCACGACGACATTATCCGGGAAGGTGCCGGGCATCGCGGCATGTCGGCCTTGATCGATCTGGTCGCACGCAAACCCGACTCGAAATGACAATTATCCGGTAAGTCGATTGCTTGCATTGTCTGGACATTGAAAAATGCCGTGCTGGGATATGGATAGGCTGAAATATATAGGTATTTTGGCATATGGTTCTTTTATCCCGATTGCCGTAAAAAGCTTGGCTGCCATTTCGGCTGTAACAAGGTCGCGATGGCGCTAACCGTATTTTATGGTGGCCCAGTGCTGTCTTTTCGACTTGGTGAAAATGATGAAAATTCTTATTGTGGATGATGATTTCCTGGTCAGGGAGTTCTTGTCGGATACTCTGCTGGCTTCCGGAAAATACGAGGTGATCTTGGCCGAAAACGGTCAGGCCGCCCTTGATCTCTACCGGCAACGCGCGGATATCGGTTTGATCCTTTCCGACCTGAATATGCCAGTGATGGACGGGTTGTCCCTGATCAAGGAACTTCGCCGGGACGGGACGGACATCCCGGTTGTGGTGCTTACCGGGAGCAACGAAATCTCGATTGCCATGCAGGCGCTCAGCATTGGTGCAAGCGATTATCTCGTCAAGGATGAGAGTATTCAGGACGCGGTTGTGCTGGCAGTGGATAAGGCGCTGGAGAAAAAACACAGTCAGGTCGCTTATTCTTTCCCCCGGTATTGATTGACGATCGGAGTTCTGTCCAGAATGCACATACCCCTCCCCCGTGAATTCGAGGTGGGTAGCGTTTTTACAGGTGAGTGCTAGGCCGTTTGGATAGGTGCTGGTACGATTGTCGTTATGATTCACCCCTAACCCCCCAGATTTGCCGAAAATGATAAAGATTCTTGTTGTGGACGATGACTTCCTGATCAGGGAGTTTTTGTCCGATATTCTTCTGGCTTCCGGGAAATACGAGGTGGTCTCGGCCGAAAACGGCCAGGCCGCGCTTGAACTCTACCGGCAAAATGCGGGCATCGGCCTGATCCTGTCCGACATGAATATGCCGGTGATGGACGGGCTGTCTCTGATCAAGGAGCTGCGCCGGGACGGGGCGGATGTGCCGGTTGTGGTGATTACCGGAAACAACGAAATCTCGATAGCCATCGAGGCACTCAACAGCGGCGCGAACGATTATCTCGTCAAGGACGAAAATATCCAGGACACGGTTGTGCTGGCCGTGGATAAGGCGCTGGAGAAAAAACGCATTCAGGACGAGAACCGGCAGCTGCTCATCGATCTGGATCATATGGTTCATGAGCTGGAGAGCGTGGTTGACCAGATGACCGTGATGGGAACCGCGCTGTCCTCCGAGAAACAAGCGAAGAAGCTGGTGGAGGTCATTCTCACCCACGCCATGCGCCTGTCCAATGCCGACTGCGGCGTACTGTGGATGATGGAAGAGGACAAACTGGTCTGCTCCGGCTTGCAGATTCTGTCGCAGAGTAATGCAAAATACAGCGCGGAGGAAATCGACATCGCTCCTTTCGCGCTCTCCCAGTCGCATCCTGTCGTTCTGGCCGCGCTATCCAAGCAGGTAGTCTGTATCGATGACGTTTCGAAGGCGCCGAGTCCTGCCCCGGCCTTGATCCAGTCGGTCGATGCCGCAATCGGCTACAAGAGCCGATCGATGCTGGTGCTGCCCATGCTGCATCATGGGCATGATCTGATGGGGGTGGTTCAACTGGTCAATGCACTCGATCCTGCTACCGGCGAGGTGCAGGGGTTCGGTCTGAAACGCGAAGGGATATTGAATTCTCTCGTCCTGCAGGCGGCGCTGGCAATTCGCAACCAGAAACTGTTCCACGAGATGGAAAATCTTTTCGAGGCGATAGTCGAAGTCCTGGCTTCTGCGATCGATGAGAAGAGCTCGGTTACCAAGGGGCACATCAGTCGGGTAGCCCTGATTACCATGGAGCTGGCCAGGGAAGTCAATGCATCGAACGACGGGGTGTTTGGCGGGGTCCAATTTTCCGATGACGAACTTAACGAAATCAGGATCGCGGCGCTGTTGCACGACGTCGGCAAGATCACTTCGCCGGAGCATGTGCTGGAAAAAAGCAACAAGCTGGAAAAGATCTTCGACCGGATTGCGCTTGTGGAAGAGCGTTTCCGCTATGTTCGCGCCGCGCTGACCGTCGCGGCGCTGACCGAGAAGATCCGGCTGATGGAGAACGGCAGCCCTGTCGCCGAACTGGAGGCTGGCCTGCAGGCTCAGTTGCGGAGTCTTGCCGAAGACCTGGAGATTGTCAGGGCGGCAAACAATCCCGAAGAATTCATGAGCGACGAAATGCTGGCCAGGCTGCAGCAGGTGTATGAAAAGCGCGTGCTGCTGAACGGCGAGGCCACTCCGCTGTTGACCGATGACGAGTTCCTGAATCTGTCGATAAGGCGGGGCAGTCTCAACGCCGCCGAGCTGGAAATCATGCGCAATCATGCGGATGTCACGATCCGCCTGCTTAACCAGATCCCGTTTACGAAGAAACTCAAGAATGTCCCGACCTATGCCGGCGGACATCACGAAAAGCTGAATGGGAAAGGGTATCCGCTGCAGACCGGTGGGGAACAGCTTGCCTTGCAGACCCGGATCATCGCGATAGCAGACTTTTTCGAGGCGCTCACGGCGGCCGACCGGCCATACAAGAAGCAGATGCCGCTCGCCAAGGCGCTGGAAATAATGGATGGAAGCGTACAGCGCGGAGAAATCGATCCGCATTTGTTCGAGCTGTTCAAGGCCAGAAAGATACACGAGCAGTTTGCCAACCGGGAGCAGGGCGCATGACGGAACACGAGGCACGGGCGCAGGAGAAGCCCAAGAGCGAAGAGATTCTCGATTACATCCGGCAGAACAAGGGCGAAGACCAGATCGTCGATGTCGAGGAAGAGCGGGTACAGATCATCATCTTCCGGTTGATGGATGCGCTGTTCGGCATCTACGGCAGCGATGCCAAGGAGGTGCTGGAAGTGGCAAAGATCACCGCGGTGCCCGGCAGCCCGGACTTTATCCTGGGGATCGTGAATGTGCGGGGCGACGTGGAGTCCGTGATCGATCTGAACCGTTTCCTGCAACTGCCGCCCGAGCGGGAATCAGGCAAGGTGCGGGTCATCATCGCGCAGAACGGTGGGATGCGTTCCGGCATACGCGTGGCGGCCATCGAGGATGTGGTCGATATACCGGCGAGCTCGGTATGCTCTGCGATCGCCACGCTGGGCGAGAACATCCGCCATTACGTGGTCGGCGAGACGCAATACAACGGCAAGAACGTGACAGTGCTAGACGTGGACAGGATATTTGAAAAGATCGTGGCCGGATGATATGGGAGAACGGTCTTGCTGCGTCGAGCATGTTTCGGCCCTGGTGTTCAGGGTGATGGGCGTCGCGATAGGACTCGATACCGACCAGTTGAACGGCATGTCAGACGCAAGGACGCTCGGCGAGGAAGGTTTCGAACTGGTCGCGATAGAGACGCTGCTCGGGCTGGGTAATCGCGGCCCGAAGGTCGAAGAGGGGGCGCGTCCGAAGGTGCTGTTCGTGAAAGGGGGGTATTCACGGACTCCATTGGATCGGGAGAATACCCGGATGCCGGAAGAGCGGAGCATCGGCCTGGTGGTGAACGAGCCGGAAGAGATCATCGATATCCCGGTGTCGGCGATGCGGCCCATGCCGAAGCTGGTCGCGCCACATGGCGATCTGAACGGCTTCTGGGCCGTTGCGCTGATGCAGCACGAAATGATTTTCATGATGGATGTCCGAAAAATGATCGGCAGCAAGATGCCGGGAGTGAGATGGACGGACGAGAGGCAGGGGGCAGGGAAGCAAACGATTCGCGCGGCAGAAGCAAATTGAAACAACATTTTTCAACATAACCATAAGGGAGAAGAAAGTGGGAAAGATCAAACTGGCAATTCTGGCATTGAGCGTATTCTTTTCGGCCGCATCGGCCTATGCGGCATCCGAGGTGTCCTTTCCGGAGGGCTGGCAGAAGTGGAATAGCGTATCCACGACGCTGACGAAAATAGGCGCGTTGCCAGGTTGCGAGGCCAATGTGAGCACGTTGCCGCAGATTTACCAGGAGACCGTATCCACCTATTGCAGCGTGCGCAAGGGCGGGCCGGGCAAGGTGGCGGTGCTGGTGAATCCGGCATCCAAGTCGGGCTATGCGGCGCGTAACGGGAAATTCTCGGACGGTCCCGAGATGATCCTCCACCTGAAAGACATGAAGGTGCTGTTTGTCACAGGCTATAAGGGCGGCAAGGCGAAATACGGTGTCTATACCGAGGACGGCAAGGACATCGCCGCCGCCAGCGGGCCGTTGAATACCGGGACATGCCAGACATGCCATACCGGTTACACCTCATTCTGCGTCAATGGACAGTGCGGCAAGGTATCGAATTAATCATTGCAGTTGGATGGAAGAACGCGGCGATGCCGCGTTTTTCAACTAGAGGGGAATCTTGTGAAATTTGATATTCATAGCATCCGGGCGGAGATACTGTTCGCCATCATGGGTATGGTGCTGTTGTCGTTGGCAACCATGGGCACCGTGCAGTATTTCAGCGAAGTCAATTCGCGCCATGCGCAGATCGTTGACAAAAGCACGATCTCACTCCAGCCGATCATTTCGCTTGCCTCCAGGAACATCGACGGCGGTAACCTGATGAACTTGCAGAACACCGGTGCGCAGGATATGTACAAGACCAATCCGGATCTGCTGTATCTGAAGATGGTCGGTTCGAGCGCAGGCTCGCCCAAGACCGACTATTCGGAAGAGATCCCACCGGCCCTGATCGAATACGCCTATGTGAACGAGAGCGTACCGGCGGCAAAGGCGGCCGAATACGCCAAGAAGATCGAGACCATGACCGGGGACGAGACCAGGCTGGATAAGGACGAGCAAGTGCTGCTGGTTCAGCGGTATATAACGATAAAGAATGGCGGCGCGGTCTTTGCCGTGTTCTCGGCCCAAAAACTGGATGGCATCGGCTTCGATGTGTTCAAGAAACTCTTGCTGGTTTTCCTGATTATTCTGGCGGTCTCGTTCGCGATAGCGTTCATGGTCGGCAACCGATTGTCCCGGCCGATACTGCAGGTGGTGGGGCAAATCACCGAATTCACCCAATCGCTTAACCTGAATTTCAGGGTGAACGTGCAGACCAAAAATGAAATCGGCGAGTTGTCCGGCTGGTTCAACAAGCATATCCAGAACCTGAAGAAAGTGGTGGGCGACGTGCATTCCATGACCGATCAGGTGAATGCCTCCGCCAACGACATCGCGGCGGCGGTCGAGGAGCAGGCGGCGATCACGTCCGAGCAGTCCGCCTCCCTGAGCGAGATCACCGCCACGATGGAAGAGCTTTCGGCTTCTTCCTCGCAGATCGCGGACAACGCGAATGCGGTCGCGCACACCTCGAAGAGCACGCTCGATGAATCCGAGCGGGGCGTGGTCGCGTTGAACCAGCTGAAAGGCAAGATGGAGGAGATCACCTCGGACAACAACCGCAATATCTCCGAGATACTCGAGCTGGACCGGAAGTCCAAGGAAATCGGCAAGATCATGGGCATCATCAACGACATCGCCGATCAGACCAAGATGATCGCGTTCAACGCCGCGATCGAAGCGGCCAGTTCCGGCGAGGCGGGCAAGCGTTTTGGCGTGGTGGCGGTGGAGATCCGCCGGCTGGCCGACAACGTGACGGAGTCCACCGGCGAAATCGAGAGCAAGATCGAGGAGATTCAGAAATCCATCAACCGCCTGGTGATCGCATCGGAGAACGGCTCCAGAGTCATCAACGAGGGATCGCAGGCGGCCACGGTCACGCTAGGTGAGCTGATGAGCATCGTGGAAGGGGCGAAATTGGCCTCAGAATCCGCGATGCAGATATCGCTGTCCACGCAGCAGCAGAAGACGGCATCCAACCAGGTGCTGAAGGCGCTGACCGAGATCGACCAGGGGCTGCATCAGTCCTCGGCTTCCATCCGTCAGACCTCCATGGCCACTCATAGCCTGACCGACAAGTCCGATGTGCTGAAGAAGAAGCTGGGCGTGTTCAAGCTGGCGGACGCCGCCGTGGAAAGTCCTGCTGCCCCGGCAGCCTGATTCGCCTGTGCGTTCAATCCATTGCGCAGGGGGCTCCCATGAGTGAGATACGGGTGCTGATCGTCGACGACAGTCAGATGGTGCGGGATATGCTGTCCGACATTCTCGGCTCGGATCCGGCTATCTCCATCGTCGGGATGGCCGAGAACGGTTTGCAGGCCATCGAGCAGACCCAGGCACTCAAGCCGGATATCGTGGCGATGGATATCAACATGCCGGTGATGGACGGACTCGAGGCCATCGAGAGGATCATGTCCTCCACGCCGGTGCCCATCCTCGTCATCACCGACCTCGATCATGCCAACATCGCATTTGCCGCGCTTTCCAAGGGCGCGCTGGATGTCTATCACAAGGCCTTTTACAGTCAGGACATGGCGACGGAGTTGATCGCCAAGGTCAAGCTGCTGTCGAGGGTAAAGGTCATCCGGCATATCTTGCCGAAAGCGCGGGAGGTGCGCGCCAGCGCCCAGCCGTTCAACCGGAGAACAAGCTCGGTCGCCCCCCCGCCAGCCGTCGAACGGCGCGAAAGCAAGCGGGCATTCCAGGTGGTCGCCATCGCCAGCTCCACCGGCGGGCCGCGCGCGCTGGCGCAGATATTCTCCGAGCTGCGCGAAGGCTTTCCGGTGCCTATCGTGGTGGCACAGCATATGAGCGATGGGTTCGTGGGTGGCCTGGTGGAATGGCTGAGCAGCGTCACGCCGGTCACGGTGAAGTTCGCCGAAGACGGCGAGTCGCTCCGCGAGAACCACATCTATTTCGCGCCTGCGGGCATGCATGTGCAGGTCAACGCCAACGGCAGGCTGGTGCTGGTGGCCGTCCCTCCCGAAGACCTGTTCCATCCTTCCTGCAACCAGTTGCTGACCTCGGCGGGGGAGGCCTTCGGCGCCCAGAGCCTGGGCGTGATACTCACCGGCATGGGCGACGATGGGGTGGAAGGCATGCGCAGCATACGGAAACATGGCGGATACACCGTGGCGCAGGACGAAGCTACCTCCGTGGTCTTCGGCATGCCCAAGGTCGCTATCGACAGCGGCGTGGTCGACCGGATATGCCCCATCGGCGAGATCGGCGGCTTGCTGAAGCAGCTGGTGGTGCGCAAATGAGATGCCTGAGCCCCGGAGCGACGGTATGAATACGCTGATACCTTTCCGGGCCCTGATCAGGGAGAAGTGCGGCGTGACATTCAAGAGCGACGCGCTGCATCTGCTGGAGTCCTCGGTGAACAAGCGCACCGCCGCCTGCGAACTGGGCAGCCGTGAGGAATATCTGAAGAAGGTGAGCGGGGACGAGGAAGAGCTTCATCGGCTGATCGACCTCATCACCATCAACGAGACCTATTTCATGCGCGAGGGGCAGCATTTCGGCGTGCTGTGCGACATCGTCATGCCGGAGATGCTGGCCGGGAAGAGCGGCAAGATCAGGATATTGAGCGCGGGCTGCTCGACGGGCGAGGAAGCCTATTCCATATTGATCTCGCTGATCGAGAAGTTCGGCATGAGCATCAAGAACCGCGTCGAGATCTACGGCGTGGACATCGACCGCAACGTCATCAAGACCGCGCAGGAAGCCGTGTACGGGAACAATTCCTTCCGCAACGATGAGCAGATGCTGACGAAGTACTTCACCAAACGTACAGACAATCGCCGTGACCTCGTGCCGGTGATAAGGGGGGCTGTCGACTTCCGGATATGCAACCTGCTGCGCCTGCCTTACCCGGAAGACCTGCAGAAGATGGACATCATCTTCTACCGGAACGTCTCCATCTATTTCGACCGGGATGTGCAGAAGGCCATTTTTCAGAACCTTTCCAGCATACTCAATCCGGAAGGCTATATCTTCCTCAGCTCGACCGAGACCTATTACCACAATGTCGGCATACTCTCGCTGAAGGAATACAACAATGTGTTCCTGTATCAGAAGAAGATCGAGATGGGATTCGACGACCGGCGGAAATACGCCAAGCCGCTTGCTGTGCCGCCCTCGCCGCCGTCCGAACCCGCGATGCGGAAGGCCGCACTGCCGCCGGTCGCGTCCCCGGTCATCGTCGAGAAGCGCAAGGATGTGCGCATCCTGTTCGACGAGGCGCTGACCGATGCGATGCAGAAGAAATACCGGTCTGCCATCGCGAAGGTGGATGGGCTGCTGCAGGAGTCCCCGGATTTCCTGAAGGCATATGCGCTGAAAGCCAGCGTGCTGGTCAACCTGCACGAGATGGAGGCGGCCCGAGGGGTATGCCGGCAAATCCTGGCACTGGATGAGTGGAACCTCGAGGCCCACCTGTTGCTGGGGATCGTGGCCAAGATCGACGAGCAGTACGACGAAGCGCTGCAGATGTTCAGGGGCGCGCTGTATGTCAATGCGACATGCTGGCTGGCACATTACTATCTGGCCGACATCTATTTCTCGCAGCAGGATGTGCCCGGCGCGCACCGCGAATACGGCATCGCATTGAAGCTGCTGGAGATCCGGGGTGTCGAAGACCACGGCCTGACGTATTTCCCGCTTTCATTCCCGGTGGAACAACTCATCCATCTTTGCCGGCACAACATAGACAAGATCCGGACTCTGCACAATAAAGGCTGACGTATCCGATGAAAATAGACAAGAGTAAATATATCGCCAGGTTCGCCACCGAGGCCGTCGAGCATCTGGAAAAGATGAACGAGGCGACCCTCGCGCTGGAGAAGAATGCCGCCGACCAGGAGATGATGAACCAGCTCTTTCGCTCCGCCCACACGATCAAGGGATCGTCCCGGATGCTGGGCCTGGTGCAGATCGGCGAGCTGGCCCACAAGCTCGAGGACGCGCTCGAGGCGCTGAAGAACGGAAGCGCGGGCGCGGGATTCTTCGATGTGGTGTTCAGGGCGCTGGACATGATCTCGGCGATGGTGGATCAGATCAAGGCGGGCGGGGAGAACACGCTGGACGCGAGCGGCCTGCTCGACGAACTACAGCGCGCGGCCAAAGGGGAGGCGGTCGACGGCAAGGCGGACAAGCCGGATGCGCCGCCCGCGCCCGTCGCGGCGGCACCTGAACCGGCCAGTCCGCGTCCGGCCGTGCAACAGGAGGCGCTTCAGCCGGTCATGAAGATGAAGCGCGTGGAGACCGTGCGCGTCGACACGCACAAGCTGGACGAGGCGACCAAGCTGGTCGGCGAGATGGTGTCGAACCAGAGCCGCCTGAAGCAGAACCTCACCTACCTCGAGGCCCTGCGCAGGGAGACCGCCAGGAGTCTGGACATGGTTTCGAACATCGGCGGCGGGACGGATGTTGCAGACGTCGCCGAGTTGTCGCGCAGGATCAATGTCATGCTGAGGCAGGTCGCGCTGCATTACAAGAACGACCTGGCCTACCAGAGCCTGTTGACCGAGGAGCTGCTGGAAAAAGTGACCAGCATGCGGATGCTCCCTATCGCCACGATACTGGATACTTTCCAGCGCTACGCGCGCGACATCTCGGCTGCTTGCGGGAAGCGCGTAGAGGTGGTCGCCGAAGGCGCGGATACGGAACTGGACAAGACCATCATCGAAAAAATCGGCGATCCCTTGCTGCACATGATACGCAACAGCATCGACCACGGCATCGAGAGCGCCGAGGAGCGCAGGCTCGCGGGGAAGCCCGAAACCGGTACGATCAGGATAAGCGCCGGGTATGACGGGAGCGTCGCGTATATCGATGTGTCAGACGATGGCGGCGGCATACACCTCGACAAGATCAAGGAAAAAGCCTTGCAGAAAAAACTGTACGACAAGGAAACGCTCGATGCGATGCCGGACAGCGAGATCCTGAACCTGATATTCCGGCCGGGCTTCACCACCAGCTCTTTCATCACCGACATATCGGGCCGGGGCGTCGGCATGGACGTGGTGAAAGACACCATCGTGGGCCAGCTCAAAGGCTCCGTGCATGTGCAGACCGAGGCGGGCAAGGGCACCACGTTCAACATCAAGCTGCCGCTCACGCTGGCCATCATGAGGGTGTTCCTCGTGACGGTGGGCGACGCGCTGTATGGCCTGATGGTCGATTCCATCGTCGAAGTCCTGAAGATCAAGCGCAACGAGATCATCGATGTCGTCGACAAGAAGGCGATACGCCTGCGCGAAAAGCTGCTGCCGGTCGTGGAGTTGCGCAGCATCCTGTCCATGCAGGGTGACGCCGCCGGACAGGACGCGACGCTGGTCATGCTGTCCTACGGCGACGAGATGCTGGGCGTCGTCGTGGACGCGCTGATCAGCGAGGAGGACATGGAAATCAAACCGTTGCCGCGGCACATGAAGAACATCGGGCTGGTCTCCGGCGTGTCGGTGACGGGCAAGAGCGACATGGTGGTCGTGCTGAATACCGCCAAGCTGTTCGCGATGGCGAAGGACGTCAAGGTCCCGATCGCCGCGAGGGCGGCGGAATCCGTGCGCAAGGCGGTGCATATCCTGGTGGTCGACGACTCCGTGAACACACGGGAGATCGAGCGCAGCATCCTGGAGTCCTATGGCTACCAGGTCGATGTGGCGACCGACGGGCTGGACGGGTATGAGAAGTCCCTGAATACGCACTACGACCTGGTGGTGACGGACGTCGAGATGCCGCGCATGGACGGCTTCTCGCTGACCGAGAAGCTGCGCAAGGACGCCGCGTACAAACATACGCCGATTGTGATCGTCAGCTCCAGGGACAAGGAGGACGACAAGCGGCGGGGCATGCAGGCGGGGGCTAACGCGTATATCGTCAAGGGCAGCTTCGACCAGTCGAATCTGCTATCGACCGTGCAGGCGCTGGTGGAGATGATGCCGGAGCAGCTGTATTGAGTCGTCCCGCATGATCTCATGCGCGTGGGGAGGCAGGTATTAGGCCTTGCTGCGCGCCCATCGCACGATGCCGCCGGCATCCATCGCGCCGGCCTGGCGCGCGACCTCGCGTCCGCCCTTGAACAGCGCGAGGGTAGGGATGCTGCGGATGTTATAGCGCGCCGCCACATCCTGCGCCGCCTCGGTGTTCAGCTTGGCCAGCCGCATTTCCGGTTCCAGTTGCTCCGCCGCCTGCGCAAAGGCGGGTGCCATCATGCGGCACGGCCCGCACCACGGTGCCCAGAAATCCACCAGTACCGGGATGTCGCTGCGATTGATGTGCAGCGCGAAATTGCCGCTGTCCAGTTCCAGCGGCGGTGCATGGAACAGCGCCTGTTTGCATTTTCCGCAGGTGGGCTGGCTATGCAGCCTGGCGTGCGGAAGGCGGTTGACGCCATCGCAATGGGGGCAGACGACATGCAGTGCTTCATTCATCGCAGACTCCTGAAAGGAAGTGCTTCGTAAATGGGGACGAACACCGGAAAATCAATCCGCCATACCCGCCTAAGTGACCACCCGCATCGACAGGTCGATCGCCGTGACGTCCTTGGTCAGCCCGCCGATGGAGATTCGGTCGACCCCCGTCTCTGCGACCAGCCGGACATTTCCCAGCCCGATGCCGCCGGAGGCTTCCAGTACCGCCGTCCTGGCTGTGCGCGCAACGGCGGTGCGCAGGTCCACCAGAGAGAAGTTGTCCAGCAGTATCAGCTGCGCGCCCGCGATCAGCGCCTCGTCCAGCTGCTGCATGTCCTCCACCTCGATCTGGATGGGTATTCCCGGCGGGGTCGTCTGGAAGGCCTGTTCCATCACCTTGCGTATGCTGCCTGCGGCGGCGATGTGGTTCTCCTTGATCAGCACGCCGTCATACAGGCCGATGCGCTGGTTATGGCCGCCGCCGACGCGGACCGCGTACTTCTGCGCCATGCGCAGTCCCGGCAGCGTCTTGCGCGTGTCCATGATCATGGCACCGGTTCCCGCCACGGTCTCCACATAGCGGCGGACCAGCGTGGCCGTGCCGGACAGCAGCTGCAGGAAATTCAGCGCGCTGCGTTCCGCGCTGAGCAGCGCACGGGCATTGCCGCGGATCTCGCAGAGTTGCTGGTTGGGGGAGACAAGTTCGCCTTCCTGTGCCGTCCAATGGATGGTGCAGCCGGGATCGAGGCTCAGGAAGCATTCTTCGAGCCATAGCGAGCCGCACAGCACCGCTTCCTGGCGGGAGATGATGCGGGCCGTCGCGGCTTGCGACGCCGGGATCAGGTGCGCGGTCAGGTCGCCGTCGCGCATGTCTTCTTTCAGGGCGGCGGCTACGTTAAGGTGGATGTGTGGCACGAGGCTTTGATGCGGCATTGCTGTTCTCCATGGACGGATTGCAGTATAAGGGAAGAAGGCTGTGCTTGAAATTCCGGGCTTGAAATTGGCGCGGTGCCCCCCATCTTCCGGCTAGACAATTTTTTAGGAGTGCGTCATGCGTTTCGACAAGTTCACCACCAAGTTCCAGCAGGCGCTGTCCGATGCACAGAGCCTGGCGCTAGGCAGCGACAACCAGTTCATCGAGCCGCAGCACCTGCTGCTGGCCTTGCTGAACGATGCGGACAGCGGTGCGGCTTCGCTGCTGGCGCGTGCCGGGGGTAACGTCAATGCGCTGAAGACCGCGCTGACCGAGGCCGTGGGGCGTCTGCCCAAGGTGGAAGGCCACGGCGGCGAGGTGCAGGTCGGGCGCGACCTCTCCAACCTGCTCAACCTCGCCGACAAGGAAGCGCAGAAACGAGGCGACCAGTTCATCGCATCGGAGATGTTCCTGCTGGCGCTGACCAACGATAAGGGCGAAACCGGACGCCTGCTCAAGCAGCATGGCGTATCGCGTGCGCCGCTGGAGCAGGCCATCAGCGCGGTGCGCGGCGGCGAGACGGTCGGCAGCGCCGAGGCAGAAGGCCAGCGCGAATCGCTGAAAAAATACACGATAGACCTGACCGAGCGCGCCCGTCAGGGCAAGCTCGACCCCGTGATCGGGCGAGACGACGAGATCCGCCGTGCGATCCAGGTGCTGCAACGCCGCACCAAGAACAATCCGGTGCTGATCGGCGAACCGGGCGTGGGCAAGACCGCCATCGTCGAAGGCCTGGCGCAGCGCATCGTCAACGGCGAAGTGCCGGAATCGCTGAAGCGCAAGAAGGTGCTGAGCTTGGACATGGCCGCGCTGGTGGCAGGTGCAAAGTATCGCGGCGAATTCGAGGAGCGTCTGAAGAACGTGCTGAAAGAACTGGCGCAGGACGAAGGCCAGACCATCGTGTTCATCGACGAGCTGCACACCATGGTCGGCGCGGGCAAGGCGGATGGTGCGATGGATGCGGGCAACATGCTCAAGCCTGCATTGGCGCGCGGCGAGCTGCATTGCGTAGGCGCGACCACGCTGGACGAATATCGCAAGTACATCGAGAAAGATGCCGCGCTGGAACGCCGCTTCCAGAAGGTGCTGGTGGATGAGCCTAGCGTTGAGTCCACTATCGCCATCCTGCGTGGGTTGAAGGAAAAATACGAGGTGCATCACGGCGTGGAGATCACCGATCCCGCCATCGTCGCGGCGGCGGAACTGTCGCACCGCTACATCACCGACCGCTTCCTGCCGGACAAGGCCATCGACCTGATCGACGAGGCCGCATCGCGCATGAAGATGGAGATCGATTCCAAGCCGGAGGTGATGGATAAACTCGAACGTCGCCTGATCCAGTTGAAGATCGAGCGCGAAGCGGTGAAGAAAGAGAAAGACGAGGCCTCCAGGAAACGACTCGCCTTGATCGAAGACGAGATCAAGAAGCTGGAGCGCGAATACGCCGACCTCGAAGAGATATGGAAGGCGGAAAAGGGCGCGGCACAAGGTGCTGCAACCGTGAAGGAAGAGATCGAGAACGTGCGCGCCGAGATGGTGCGCCTGCAACGCGAAGGCAAGCTGCAGGAAGTTGCCGAGCTGCAATACGGCAAGTTGCCGCAACTCGAAGCCAAGCTGAAAGAGGCCGCCCAGCGCGAAGCCGAAGGCGGCATGCAGAAAAACAAGCTGCTGCGCACCCAGGTTGGTGCGGAAGAAATCGCCGAAGTGGTGAGCCGCGCTACCGGCATTCCCGTGAGCAAGATGATGACGGGCGAGCGCGACAAGCTGCTGCACATGGAAGCGAAGCTGCACGAGCGTCTGGTGGGGCAGGACGAAGCGGTGCGCCTGGTGTCCGATGCCATCCGCCGTTCGCGTTCCGGCCTGTCCGACCCGAACCGTCCGTATGGTTCGTTCCTGTTCCTCGGCCCCACTGGCGTGGGCAAGACCGAGCTGTGCAAGGCGCTGGCCGGATTCATGTTCGACTCCGAAGACCACCTGATCCGCATCGACATGAGCGAGTACATGGAGAAACATTCCGTNGCGCGCCTGATCGGCGCGCCGCCCGGCTATGTCGGCTACGAGGAAGGCGGCGGCCTGACCGAAGCGGTACGCCGCAAGCCGTATAGCGTGATCCTGCTGGACGAGGTGGAGAAGGCGCACCCCGATGTGTTCAACGTACTGCTGCAGGCGCTGGACGACGGACGCATGACCGACGGCCAGGGGCGCACCGTGGATTTCAAGAACACCGTGATCGTGATGACTTCCAACCTGGGTTCGCAGATGATCCAGCAGATGTCCGGCGACGATTACCAGGTCATCAAGCTGGCGGTGATGGGCGAAGTGAAGAGCTATTTCAGGCCTGAGTTCATCAACCGGATCGACGAGGTCGTGGTGTTCCACGCGCTGGACGAGAAGAACATCAAGAGCATCGCGCGCATCCAGCTGCAGTACCTGGAGAAACGTTTGGCCGCGATGGAGATGCATTTGACGATCAGCGATGCCGCACTGGCCGAGATCGCCACGGCCGGGTTCGACCCCGTGTACGGCGCGAGACCGCTGAAGCGCGCGATACAGGCGCAGCTGGAGAACCCGCTGGCCAAGCAAATACTCGAAGGTCGCTTCGCCGCGAAGGACACCATCAGGGTGGACTGCGTGAGCGGGGTGATGCGCTTCGACAAAGGGTAGGAGTATCAGGCCGGGGTGAGCCCGCGAACCCCGGCATCTTGAGTGTCACCCCCAGCCTGCGCGGGCTGCGGCGCCATGCGGGGCCGTGCAACCTGTACAGAAAGGGAGGACGTCATGACTGCATTCTTTGGAATTGAGGAACGCGATGCGCAGGGTTTTCTCGACAAGAATATCGCCTGTCTCCCCCATGCCCCGGACGGCAGCTCGGACCTGCACGGTATCGTGTCGGCTATCCGGAACGGGGACATCGTTTTCATCAAGCACTGTGCGCCGGAATCCAGCCTGTATATCAAGGCCGTAGGCGTCGTGCAGTCCGATTATCCGGCTGCCGGCGATTGCCTGCCCGTCGAATGGGTGTGGCGCGGCGAGAAGGCGCTGGAGAACTTCGGCGAAGTGCTGTCGTTATGCGGCGCAGCGCTCTACGAGGAGCATAACGTCCAGGTGCAAAGCGAGATCATCAAGCTGCTGCCCGAGAAATATCAGTTGCCGCAAGGCTGGTGAGTCCGGCGCGGCCGCGCCGGCTATCTGGCCTTCGCCGCCCGCGCGCGCAACTGCCCGCATGCGCCTTCGATCTCCTGTCCCGCCGAGTCGCGTATCTTGGCGAGGATGCCGTGTTGTTTGAGGCTCTGCACCATAGCCGCGATCCGTTCGGCGGAGGGGCGGCGGTAGGCCAGTCCGTCCACCTCGTTGAACGGGATGAAGTTCATCACGGCGTATTTCCCGGAGAGCAGTTGTACGATGCGCTCCACTTCGGCATCACTGTCGTTCACGCCCGCTATCAACGTCCACTGGTATTGCACCGGATAGGCGGTGGCGCGCGCATACGCCTCGGCGCGCTCCACCAGCGCTTCGATCGCGATCTGCGGCGCATGGGGCAGCAGCTTGGCGCGCAGCGCCGCATCGGTGGTGTGCAGCGACAGCGCGAGCGCGGGCTTCACCGTCTCGTTATGCGTGGATTGCGCGTGAGAATCTAAACTCCTTCCCCCATGCAGGTAACCAGCGACTTGCCAGCTTGCAGGCTTAGTCGATTGGCTAGTGGTTTCATCAGGGAAGGTTGGGATGGGGGTAGAAGATGTCGCATCACGCAAAGCTTCTACCCCCTCCTTAGTCCTCCCCCTGCAAGGGGGAGGAAGGGAATGAGGATCGCAACTTTCCATCAACCTCTCAAACACCCGCAAATCCCCGACCGTGGACAGCACCAGATTCTTGTGGCCGATGTTGCCTTCGGTACCCAGCAGCTGGATCGCCTCCATCACGTTGTCGAGATTGTGGGCCGGTTCGCCCATGCCCATGAACACCACCTTGCTCACCGCGCGGCGACGGCGCGCGAGCACCACCTGGGCGACGATCTCGGCGCTGCCGAGCTGGCGCAGCAAGCCGTCGCGGCCGCTCATGCAGAACACGCAGCCCACTGCGCACCCCACCTGCGTCGAGACGCACAGGCCGCCGCGCGGCAACAGCACGCTCTCCACCATCTGTCCGTCGTGCAGTTCGACCAGCAGCCGAGCAACCTCATCGTCGGCCGGATATTCGCCGTGCAGCCGCGCCAGCCCATCCAGCTCGGCCTCGATCGCGGGCAACTCATTGCGCAGCGCGAGCGGAAAGAACGTCTCGGCGGGGCTGTGCTTCCTGTCGTACGAACCGACCTGTGACCAGCCGCGCAGCAGCCTATCCTCGTGGCACGGCTTGGCGCCGAGATCGCGCAGGCGTTGGCGAAGCTGGGCGATGCGCATCGGGGGAGGAGAGGCGGGAAGCAAAATATGTTTGAGAATGATTGCTGGAGCGGTGGCGATTTTAACTCAACCGAAGGAATTGCTTGTTTGGCAAAATGGACAGCTTGCGACAAGACCATTAAAAGACTATATTCGGTCCAAAATATCTCAAGGAAGCCATCATGCGTTCATCGAACATCAAGCCCATCAGCTATCTCAAGGCCAATGCCGCAGAGGTGCTGCAAACACTGGCGGAAAATCGCGAACCTTTTGTGATTACCCAGAACGGGGAAGCCAGGGCGGTCATGCAAGACATCGCCACCTATGAGAGCACCCAGGAAACCTTGGCGCTGCTGAAGATTCTGGCGCTGGGCAATCAGGAAATCGCGGAAGGCAAGACTACGCCCATCGCCAATGTTGCCCGCCGTCTGCGTGAAAAGAAGTTCGCGGCAGAATGAGCTACAAAGTCTTGCTCACGCATAGCGCGGAGCGCGATCTTGAGACGATCTACGACTACATCGCCGAAAACGACGCGCAGGCCAATGCAAATTATGTGCTGGACAAACTGATGGAGGTGGCCGAGTCATTGTCGGCCTTCCCGGAACGCGGCTCCCATCCCAAAGAACTGCTCGCCCTTGGCATCCGCGAATATCGCCAGGCGCATTTCAAACCCTACCGGCTCATCTATCGGGTTCACGGCAAACAAGTGATCATCTACCTTATCGCCGATGGCCGGCGCGACATGCAGACGCTGCTGACGCGCAGGATGCTTGGGGTATAGCGTTCGGTTTGTAGGCGACGCGGAAAAGTATTGCGATGCTGACCCCGTTAATTTGGTATATGCCGGGCTTTTCATTGAAAGTATTTCGATGCTGACCCCATTAGCTGCCCTGCTGCGGATGTAACGCCACGAAATCAGGATGCCTGCCGAAAGGCCCGACCGGGATGTTGTGCCACACCCAGGCATTATCTTCGAGGCAATCCTTCAGCCGTTCGGCAAGACGCAACTCGCCGCGCGCATCGAAGCGGGCGGCGCCGAGGGTGGGGATTAGGGTGGGCATGGGTGGAGTTAGTGATTAGGTGGGGGGAGGTCATGATTTTGCATAACGGGAAATCGTCTTTAGTATATGCAATTGCCGTTTCTTTTCAAACCGTCTATTGAATTCTGACAGAGAATGGACCGCGTCGATTATTTTGTATACTATTCGGGTCACAGGGGGGCTCGATGCGAAAAAGTAAACCAATACCGGTCATTTCACTGTTCTCAGGAGCAATGGGGCTTGATCTTGGGCTTGAGGAAGCCGGGTTCAAAATCGTTCTTGCTTTGGAATGCGATGAAAAAGCAGTCGAAACTATTAGGCTTAATCGACCAGATTTGCCAGTAATACATCGCAGGATTGAAGAGGTGACGACTGCGGAAATATTAACGATGGCAGGGCTGAAGCGTGGTGGGGCATTCGTTGTGTCTGGAGGCCCCAGCTGCCAATCATTTAGTACCGCAGGTCAGCGACGTTCCATTAGCGATCCACGTGGTGGGTTATTTCGGCACTTTGTTCGAGTAGTAGAAGAAGCACAGCCAAAATTCTTCATCATGGAAAATGTTAAAGGCATGCTTTCTGCCGCTATTATGCATCGCCCACTAAAGGAACGCGGCTCTGGATTTCCAAATTTGAAGCCAGAGGAAGAGTTGGGATCTGCGTTTCGAGTCATAACAGAAGAATTACAGCGTATTGATTATTACACTACGTTTGACTTACTGAATGCAGCTAATTATGGGACACCACAATGTCGTGAAAGGATTTTGTTCATTGGCTCACGTGACGGGAAGAAGATTCAGATGCCCAGTCCAACACACTCGGAAGAGCCAACAGGGGAATTAGTGAAGTGGGTTTCGCTAAGAGAGACCATCGGGCGGTTTAGGGTTAGCAATCCACCGGGAGTCAAATTGAGGGCAGGCGATGAACGCTATTTGCAGCTAGTGCCAGAGGGGGGGAATTGGCGGGATTTGCCGTTAGAAATGCAAAAGCAAGCAATGGGCGGTGCCCTCAATTCTTGGGGAGGGCGTTCTGGTTTCTTTCGCCGCCTGAGCTGGGATCGACCAAGTCCTGCGCTCACTACGCAGCCAAATTCAAAAGCTACCTTATTGTGCCATCCGTCAGAGCTTCGTCCATTAAGCGTGCGCGAATACGCTCGAATTCAGCAATTTCCAGATAACTGGAAATTTGCTGGTTCCATCATGAGTCAATATCGTCAAATAGGGAATGCTGTGCCTGTTAGTCTTGGCGCAGCGATAGGGCGCGCCGTTTTGCAAACCTGGAAGAATCCCAATGGCGACAGGCCTCTTGGGGTTGTGGAGACACACAATCAAGAACTAATTAGAAAAATGTCGATTCGGCCCGTTACGATTCTTAATCCACCAGCAATGCGAAATGATGAAGTGGGGAAAGGCATACAGGAGTGGGATCAGTTAAGGAAACGAAAACGCACGAATGTAGCTTCTTATTTAGCAAATCTTTGATTTTCACCTCTCCAGGTATTCACTCGCAGGTGAAATATCAAAAAAATTCAAATGTGACAAACGAAACGCCGACAAATGGTTTTCAATAAACGCGTTTTGTTCCATAGAGCCTCTAATTCCGGCGCCTTCATATGCTTCAAAGTGAAATGAGACGATTTTGCGGAAGACTGGCTCCACAATATTCTGGTCATATCCCTGAATATAGATTTTCAGATTGGGACATGCAAAAAGGCAAGAATTGCTGCCATGGAAAACATAAAACTCCAAATTCTGCAAGCCATTAGCGGCTCCATCTATGTATGCCCTCAAGGTATCTGCATACAATACAGATGCTCGTCCTCCTTTAGAGCGCACGGATATACCGGGCAATAATACTGATCCACTTAGCCCCGACTCATCTGGATCGCTATACTCCAAAATCAGATAAATTAAGTTTTCTTCTTGCCCCTCACCAACGAATATAATTTTAGGTATTTCATCTAGCGAATTGGCATCTCCACAAATTGATTCAAGAAATTCATGCTGCTCCTCAGTGAGCGAAGACTGAACTGGCGGCATCGCTACCGTGGAGATACTGTATTTCTTCGGCTCATTAGCTAGCAAAGAGTCCCACCCATAAGACGGCCATGATGATTCAGGTGCATTACCCAGCAACGCAAAAGTAGTGAAGTTTAAGTTATTGGAAACGTCTTCTTTGAGCAAATCATGTTTGCTCATATCGAATCGATCTTTCCCTATTAAAAGAGCGTCGACCGTCATGTCCTCATCAAACAGTTTTTCCGCATCTACTGTGGACGCCTTCCATGCGTATTCAATTCCGCCCAATGATTTAAGAAAATCACTGCATTGATTTTCTGCAACATCTACAGATGTTATTTTCTTAATGTCCCGAAGAGCAAAGCCCTTACGTGCAAGGCACGCAAACTTGATCGAGTATGGCCAGAACTTATGAAAGTTAATTTCTTGTTCATGTGCAATTCGAATTGTTCTGGCCTTCTTTATTTCTCCTTCATGCGCATTCCATATTGGTAGAACCCCTAGAGAATCCTCTTTTTCGCAGCTATGTAGGATGTCGTCAAAGGTTTCACCCCTCACCATTTTGATTTCAGGAAATTGTTCCGAAGTAGCCTTGCCAGTCCATGATTTCTCCCCTTTAAAGACTAAGAATTGAGCGTTTGGCATAATCATTGGTGTCCGGATATTTTCTTAACTAATTGTTCAAAGGTGGCGAGCAGTTGTCTTATAAGCTCTTTCGATGCACCACTAATCTCGAAAACCATATCATCAACAAGAAGATTGGCATCGACCCAATGGTTGAAGTTTCTCAATTTATCCTCTATTGACCTGATGGCGCGTCGCTCTTTATCTAAAGCCTCCACTTGATCCATTTTGATACCATTAGAACTAATCAACATCTCCCAAAAAAACGGGTCATTCCTAGCTCTTATTAACGGCTCAACTTGCTTATAATTTTTGATCCGATCCTCATGCATCATAAGAAAGAATAGCTCTTTTACTTCATTTCGTTTGCCCTCATCTTTGATGGCGGTTTTGCCGCCTGAAATTTTATTTTTGAACTCATAAAAATATAGATATTTCTTCTGGACAATTCTGCGTCGATCAATTTCATTGTTTGGTTCACTTGCTTTCGAAACAAATTCATTAACGAATCCTCGTGTTTCAAGGTAATCTTGCGCGTCAGCCTTACCAATCGAGTAAACATCATTTATTCGCTTATATATCTCATCCTCTGAAGCGCCCTCTTTGATACAGTCATCAAAATAATCGCAGACCACCTTGGCTTTAACATCTAGAGTCCATGGAACCTTATAGTCAGGAACGAAATTGGCTTCTGCGAGTATTTTCTTTTCTTGGATAGGCGTTATCGCTTCTGCAACTACATGAACCGGAATTGACGTTAGAACACTTGGCAATGGTAGTTTTTTTGATTCTGCTTCGTACTGGATTAGTTTGCATGCAAAGTACCTTCTGTTTCCATCAAGCAAGCGCATGTCTTTATCGACAATAAGGGGGACTCTCACCCCATTCTGCAAAATTGATTTCTTTAGCTCCTGAAGTTGAAGTTCGCTCTTGGGGGCGGCTAGGTACTCGATAATAATCTTTTCATCAATGTTATCTATCGACTTCTTATGTATGCGCTCAAGATCTTCAAAATCAAGTAGGTTTCTCGCATTCTCATACCAGAATTTGATGTCACTAATTGTGGTATTCGTGAGATCAACATCGATTTCTTCGTTATGGAAAAGCCTTCTTATACGAGTGGCACCTTCTAAATTTAATGGCATAAGTCCTCCTGCGATAATGGATCAAGACAATCAATATGACCGCGACGTTTAATTATCATTTGTGTGAATATGTCGATGCCAATAATAGTGGGGAGGCCATGACATATCTGAATCGGGAGAGGTGTGCTCTGCAATCGATGAAGCAAGTATTTCCCCTTTATTAGAACAAGTTGTGCTGCTGGCAATACGCCCCATCGTTGATGTTCTTTTGTCTGCGCCAGCCTCACTGTTCTGGGGATTCTGCTGTGAGCCTCGTGCCGTGCGTGCGGTACGATGTGCGTCTAGCAACTCTGCAAGTGGGGCGAACTGTATTTGAGTTTGGAGGGCAGTGTCAATCGCGCGCGCGATCGGGTGCTGGCACGACTTTCTTGCAGTCATCACTTCACCCCAACCCCCAACCACGCATCCGAAGTCAGCGGCCTCTTCAGCGTGGGCAGTGTCTCCTCCAGCCAAGCCAGCGCCAGCTTTTCCTTCTCGCTCCACATCACTTCACCCAATCCCTTCTTCATCATCTGAATCGGTGCGCTGCCCTTGACCATGCTTTCCCAGAATTCGCCGGTGCTGCCGACGGGGAAGGCTTTGGTCACGCTGCGTATCTCGACGTTGCGGAATCCGGCTTCTTCCATCTCTTGCTTGAAGCGTTCGGGGTTTTCCAGCGTGGCGATGGAGCGTTGCGGTTGCGGCAGGTCGGGCTTGATGGCGCGCAGTGCGCCGAACATGGTCTGCATGGCGGGCGATTGATCCACGGGCGCCCAGCTGGTGATGGCGATGCTGCCGCCGGGTTTGAGCGTGCGGTGGATTTCGGCGAAGCCTTGTTGCCTGTCGGGGAAGAACATGAGGCCGAACAGCGAGAAGGCGGCGTCGAAGGTGGCGTCGGGATAGGGCAGGGTCTGCGCGTCGCCGCAGTGCAGTTTGATGTTGCGGTGTCCGGCTAGTTCGATCTTGTTGCGGAACACGGCGAGCATGGCTTCGGAGAAGTCGATGCCGTGTACTTGCGCGGCATGGTGCGCGAGCCTGAGCGCCAAGGTGCCGGGGCCGCAGGCGACGTCGAGCACGGTGGAGTTGGGTTTGAGCTTGCTGGCCGCAATGGCTTCCTCGGCGAATTGCTCGAACACCAGCATGGTGGTCTCGGCGTAGCCGTCGGCGACGAGGTTCCACGGTTCGCTGGCGGAGAGGGGGTTCTGGTTGTTTGCTGGTTGGGTCATTTCTTTTCCCAAGGTGCGAAGCCGATGGGGCGTTTCTTTTTGGATTCTGCCGGGGCCATCAAGTCGTGGATGGCTTCAAAGACGGCTTTGAAGCGTATGTCGTATTTCTTTTCAAGGGCGGTGAGCTTGCGGGAAAGCTCGGCATTGCTGGCAAGCATCTGCCGCAGGCGCACAAAGGCGCGCATGATTTCGATGTTGACCTGAATGGCGCGTTCGCTGTGGAGGACGCTGGAGAGCATGGCGACGCCTTGCTCGGTAAAGGCGTAGGGGGCAGTTCGGATGCCGCCCCAACTTGATGTCACAAATTGTGATTTCAAGTGGGCGAATTCTTCGGGATTCAGTTGGAACATGAAGTCTTCAGGGAATCGTCCGATATTGCGTTTGACCGCTTGATTCAACGCTCGCGGCTCGACTTCGTACAATTCGGCCAGATGCTGGCTGAGCATGACTTTCTGCCCCCGAATCAGAAACATCTTCGATTCGATCTGCGCGACTGATGCAGTCATTCTTTCCCCTTGTTTCTAGCGTGTGGCTACGTCACCCGCTGTGCGGGTTCTTCTTGCGCCAGCCTCACTGTTCTGGGGATTCTGCTATGAGCCTCGCGCCGTACGTGCGGTGCGATGTGCGTCTAGCAAACCTGCAAGTGGGACGAACTGTATGGGAGTTGGCTAGGTAGTGTCAATGCGGAAAGAATGGGATTAACCAAGGATGGTGTTCGTCGGCGACGAGGTTCCACGGTTCGCTGGCGGAGAGGGGGTTCGATCTCATGGTATTCCCCTGATAGAGAAGCGGCTATGTTACGCGACTGCCCGCGCCCGCCGCAAGGATGCGATAAAATCGCGCCATGCAGATCAAATACATTTCCTATCCCCCGGGCCGTCCTCGCGGCCTGTTCCGCAAAGCCGTGACGCTGGTCGCGATGATTGCGCTGGCGATTCTGGCGCTGATGTTCACGGCGGTGTTGCTGCCTATTCTGCTGTTCGTCGTCCTGACTGGCGGCGCGTATCTGTGGTGGAAGACTCGCGCCGTGCGCAGGCAGTTCAGGGAGATGCAGGCACGGATGCGGCAGATGCATGAGTCAGTCGCGCGCGACGGCGAGCCGCAGGTGTTCAGCGGCGAAGTCTTCGAAGGCGATATCATCGAGGGCGAGGCCGTCCGCGTGCACGAGTCCGGCGTCAGCCTTAAACGCTGAGAGCCTATCCCATGTGGCTGCAGAAAGAGATACACCTGAGACCCAGGGCCCGCGGCTTTCATCTGATCACGGACGAGCTGCTGCGCGAACTGCCCGAGTTGCGCGATTTCAGGATAGGCATGATGAACGTGTTCATCATGCACACCTCGGCCTCGCTGAGCATCAACGAGAACGCCGATCCCACGGTGCGGCAGGACTTCGAGAGCTGGTTCAACCACGCCGTGCGCGAAGACGAACCGTATTACCTGCACCAGGACGAGGGTTCGGACGACCTGCCCGCACACATCAAGGCCAGCCTGCTCGGCGCGAGCCTGAACATTCCGGTCAGCAACGGACAGCCCAGGCTGGGTGTCTGGCAGGGCATCTATCTGTGCGAACACCGGAACCACGGCGGCAGCCGCCGCATCGTCGTGACGGTGCAGGGCGAGTAGGCACCGCGTCCGCATGAGATAATGCGCGCCATTCAGATGCCGCATTGCCATGAACACCCATAAAAACTATTACTGGCGCATCGCCGGATTCTATTTCTTCTATTACGCCTTCATCGGGATGTTCGCTCCCTACTGGAGCCTGTATCTCAAGTCCATCCATTTCGATGCGATCGAGATCTCGATCCTGATGTCGGTGCAGCCGGTGATGCGCATGATCGCGCCGAACCTGTGGGGCTGGCTGGCCGACCACACCGGCAAGCGCCTGCAGGTGGTGCAGCTCGCCGCGGCGCTGAGCGCGGTGTGCTACCTCGGGGTGTTCGCGACCACCAGCTTCTGGGGCATGCTGCTGGTGCTGGGGCTGATGAGCTTCTTCTGGAGCGCGTCGATGCCGCTGGTCGAGGCCACCACGCTGACGTATCTGGGCAAGCACACCGCGCGCTACGGACGCCTGCGCTCCTGGGGCTCGGTCGGCTTCATCGTCTCGGTGGTGGGGCTGGGCTACGCGTTCGACTACATCGCGATCGCCTGGCTGCTGTGGGCGGGCGTGGTCTGCGAACTGGGCATCCTGATCTTCTCGCGGCAGATCCCGCACACCGAGGTGCTGGCGCATCACACCGATCATCAGCCGGTCAAACAGATACTGATGCAGCCGCCGGTGCTGGCGCTGTTCGGCGCTTGCTTTTTGATGTCCGTCGCGCATGGCCCCTACTACACGTTCTTCTCGATCTATCTGGTCGAACACGGTTACGCGAAGAGCGCGGTGGGCGGGCTGTGGGCGCTCGGCGTGATCTGCGAGATCGGCGTGTTCTTCGTGATGCCGTGGCTGGTGCGGCGCTACGGCTTCACGCGCATCCTGGTCGCCAGCTTCGGCGCGGCGGTGCTGCGCTTCATGCTGATCGGCTGGACGGTCGATTTCATCGTGTTGCTGCTGGTCGCGCAAGTGCTGCACGCGGCCACGTTCGGCGCGTATCACGCGGCTTCGGTGGGGCTGGTGCACGAATACTTTCAGGGGCGGCACCAGTCCAGGGGGCAGGCGATGTTCGGCAGCCTCACCTACGGCGCGGGCGGCATGCTGGGCGGGCTGGCGAGCGGCCCGATCTGGCAGCATTATGGCGCCAGCGTGCTGTATTCGTGCAGCGCGGGCGTCGCGTTGCTGGGGTTGCTGCTGATGCTCTGGAAGTCGGGCATCGCGGGTGCGCGGCAAACGGAGTGAGACCTGCCCGGTCCGACCGTGTTGGCATCAGGTGATTGGGCTTATACTTCGGCATTGAGCGCCGGAACCGTACGGGCGTGTGGCAGCAGTGGGGATGTGTGACTTTGGTCGGGAAAACTGTAATGGACGAAGACAGCGCTGATCGCCAACAGATCGACAACGAACTGTGGTTGGCAAAGGTAGCCATCGACAAGAGCAAGAGCGCGTTCTACCGGCTCAGTTCGGCGGGCAAGGTGTTGTACGTGAACGATTACGCCTGCCAGTGCCTGGGGTATAGCCGCGAAGAGCTGGTCGGCATGCATCCCTGGGAGTTCGACCCGGATTTCTCTCCCGAGGGATGGGCCACCAGCTGGGTGCACCTGAAGCAGAACGGCGTCATCAACATCGAGACGCGCCACCGGCGCAAGGACGGCACGGTCTTCCCTGTCGAGGTGACCGGTAATTACATCTCTCACAACGGTGAGGAATACAGCTTCACCTTCGTGCAGGACATCACCGAACGCAAACAGGCAGAGGCCGTGCTGCGCCGCAGCGAGGACAAACTGAACCGCGCCCAGGCGATCGGGCAGATCGGTAGCTGGTACCTCCATATCCCCACCAGAAGGCTGGAATGGTCGGCCGAGACCCATCGCATGTTCGGTATCCCGCAGCAGGAGGGCATCGATCTGGAAGTCTTCGATGCAGCCATACACCCCGATGACCGCGAATCCGTGTCCAAAGCCTGGGACGCAGCCCTGGCGGGCGAGGCATACGACATCGAGCACCGCATCGTGGTCGACGGGCAGACGCGCTGGGTCAGGGAGTGCGCCCAGATCGAACGCGATGCCGAAGGCCGCCCGCTCTCCGGTGTCGGCACGGTGCAGGACATCACAGAGCGCAAGCTGGTGGAACGCAGGCTGAGCGAGCAGGAGGAGTTCTTCCGCATGATCGCCGAGAACATCGACGATTTTATCGCCGTGCTCGACACCGACGGGAAGCGGCTCTACAACAGTCCCTCCTACGCGCGGCTGTTCGGCGATGCCGGGGCCTTGCGGGGCACGGACTCCTTTGCCGAAATCCATCCGGCTGACCGCGAGCAAGTAAGAAAAGTGTTCCAGGAGACCGTGCGTTCCGGCATCAGCCATCGTGCCGACTTCCGCTTCGTGCTGGCGGACGGGACCGTCCGCAACATGGAGTCGCGCGGCGGGCTGATCCGGAACAGCCAGGGGCAGGTGTCCAGCGTGGTGGTCGTGTCCCGGGATATCACCGAGCGCAAGCGGATCGACTACAAGCTGCGCGAATTGAATGAACACCTGGAGATGCGCGTCGAGCAGCGCACCTACGAGCTCGCGCAGGCCAAGCAGCTGGCCGAGGCGGCCAACCATGCCAAGAGCGATTTCCTGGCCAACATGAGCCACGAGATACGCACGCCGATGAACAGCATCCTGGGCATGGCGCAGCTGGCGCTCAGGGCAGATGACTCCCGGAGCCGCGGCTATCTCGAGAAGATCCAGTTCTCGGGCGAACACCTGCTGGGCATCATCGACGACATCCTCGATTTCTCCAAGCTGGATGCCGGCAAGCTGAAGATGGAAACGGTCGATTTCGATCTGGGCAAGATACTGGACAGCCTGAACGGCCTGGTCGCCGAAAAGGCCAGGAACAAAGGGCTGGATCTCGTCTTCGACATCGATCCGGGGTTGCATATCAATTTGCGCGGCGATCCGCTGCGGCTGGGGCAGGTGTTGATCAACTTCACGGACAATGCGATCAAGTTCACCGAAAAGGGCCGCATCGTCGTGCGTGCCAGGAGCGTCGAGGAAAGCGAGCATGCCGCACTGGTGCGCTTCGAGGTGCAGGATACCGGCATCGGCATGAACGACGAGGAGCAGACCCGGTTGTTCCAGCCGTTCCAGCAGGCCGACACCACCACCACCCGCCAGTATGGCGGCACCGGTCTCGGGCTGGCGATCAGCAAGCAGCTGGTGGAGATGATGGAGGCGGGCGAGATCGGCGTGGATAGTGCGCCGGGATCGGGCAGCACCTTCTGGTTTCGCGCGCGGCTGGGCAAAGGCAGCGAGTCGTCGCGGCATCGTAACGAGACGGAGATGCCGTCGGGCATGCTGGAGGCCATCAACGGCGCGCATATCCTGCTGGTGGAGAACAACCAGTTCAATCAGGAGGTCGCGAGCGAGTTCCTCGAGAATGTCGGTGCCACCGTCTGTCTTGCCCAGAATGGCGTGGAGGCGCTCGATCTGCTGACCCATGACAGCTTCGACTGTGTGCTGATGGATATCCAGATGCCATTGATGGACGGCTTCGAGGCGACGCGGCGCATCCGTGCGAACCCGGCCCTGGCGGATATCCCCGTGATCGCGATGACGGCCAACGCGTGGGATGGGAACCGGGAGCGCTGCCTTGTCGCTGGCATGGACGATTTCATCAGCAAACCGTTCAAGCCCTACACGCTCTACGCGCGGCTGGCCAAGTGGCTGTCGGCACGGCCCATGCCAGCCGAGATGCCTTGCGCCCCGGACGCAGCAACGGCGTGGATCAGCGATCCGGATGTCATCGACCTGTCCGTGCTGGCCGAGCTGGTCGGCGGCAACAGGTCGAAGATGCACGAGTTCGCGTTGAAGTTCCTCGCCTCGGCACGCAACGACATGGCCGAGATCGACGCGGCGCTGCAACGCAACGATATGGCGTCGCTTGGCGTGCTGGGTCACCACAACAAGGGGCCGGCCGGCATGGTCGGCGCGCAGGGGTTGGTCAGGCTGTGCCAAGAGCTGGAAGCACATGTGAGAGACGGCAGGGGCGCCGGACACGCCGGCGGCATCGTAGCCCGGATGCATGCCCTGCTGGACCGCATCAGCGAACGGATAGACCGGAATCTGGCCTAGCGCGTCTGTTCGTCACCGGCGCGAAACGCGTTGCGAGGCCCGCCGGATGCCGTCCCGGAGGCGATGCGGTTCCTTGTTCCGGTCGCCCCCCGTTTCGCTGTCAAGCCGCTCTGTGGCATAATCGCGCGCTCTTAGAAACCAGTATCAGGCAGGCGAAATACTATGGGCGCGCAAACTCTCTACGATAAACTCTGGAATTCTCACGTGGTGCGGCAGGAAGCCGACGGCACCGCGCTGATCTACATCGACCGTCACTTGGTGCATGAAGTGACCAGCCCGCAGGCCTTCGAAGGCCTGAAGCTGGCCGGGCGCAAACTGTGGCGCACCGCATCCATCCTGGCCGTGGCCGACCACAACGTGCCGACCACCGGCCGCGCGCAGGGCATCAATGATCCGATCGCGCGTCTGCAGGTCGAGACGCTGGACAGCAATTGCGCCGAGTACGGCGTGAACGAATTCAAGATGAACGACGTGCGCCAGGGCATCGTGCATGTGATCGGGCCGGAGCAGGGTGCGACCCTGCCGGGCATGACGGTGGTGTGCGGCGATTCGCATACCAGCACGCACGGCGCGTTCGCCGCGCTCGCGTTCGGCATCGGCACGTCCGAAGTCGAGCACGTGATGGCGACGCAATGCCTGCTCATGAAAAAATCCAAGGCCATGCAGGTGCTGGCGGACGGCGTGCTGGGTAAAGGCGTGACCGCGAAAGACATCGCGCTGGCCGTGATCGGCCAGATCGGCACCGCGGGTGGCACCGGCTACTCGATCGAGTTTGCGGGCAGCGCGATACGCGGCCTGTCGATGGAAGGCCGCATGACCCTGTGCAACATGGCGATCGAGGCCGGCGCGCGCGCGGGCATGATCGCGGCGGACGACACCACGATCGATTATCTGAAGGGCCGCCCGTTCGCACCGCAGGGCGAGCAATGGGACAAGGCCGTGGCCTACTGGAACACGCTGCACAGCGATGACGGCGCGAAGTTCGATGCGACAGTCAGGCTGGATGCCGCGCAGATCAAGCCGCAAGTGACCTGGGGCACGTCGCCGGAGATGGTGGTGGCCGTGGACGGGCGCGTGCCCGATCCTGCGACGATGAGCGATGCGGTGAAGCGCGAGGGTGCGGAGCGCGCGTTGCATTACATGGGGCTGAAAGCGAACACGCCGATCACCGAGATCAAGATAGACAAGGTGTTCATCGGTTCCTGCACCAACGCACGCATCGAGGACATGCGCGCTGCGGCGGCGGTGGCCAAGGGCAAGAAGGTCGCGGCGAACGTGAAGCTGGCGATGGTGGTGCCGGGTTCCGGACTGGTGAAACAGCAGGCCGAGCGGGAAGGGCTGGACAAGATATTCATCGCGGCCGGATTCGAGTGGCGCGACCCGGGTTGTTCGATGTGTCTGGCGATGAACGACGACCGGCTGTCGCAGGGTGAGCGTTGCGCCTCGACTTCGAACCGCAACTTCGAAGGACGTCAGGGCCCGGGCGGGCGTACCCATTTAGTGAGTCCGGAGATGGCCGCAGCAGCGGCGATCGCCGGACATTTTGTCGATGTGAGTAAGATATAAGGAGCGATGATGAAAGCGATTGCATTATTGTTGGCGGTGTTTGTCCTGGCGGGTTGCAATACCTTCGAGGGCTTGGGCAAGGACATCAAAAAAGGCGGCGAGAAGCTGGAAAAGTCGGCGAAATAAATGGATAAGTTCTCTCTGCTGAATGGCTTGGTCGTCCCGTTGGATAGAGCCAACGTCGATACCGACGCGATCATTCCAAAACAGTTTCTGAAGTCGATCAAGCGTTCCGGTTTCGGCCCGAACGCGTTCGACGAATGGCGCTATCTCGACCACGGCGAGCCGGGTATGGACAATGCCAAGCGTCCGCTGAATCCGGATTTCGTGCTGAACCAGCCGCGCTACGAGGGCGCGCAGATACTGCTGGCGCGCGAGAACTTCGGCTGCGGCTCCTCGCGCGAACATGCGCCTTGGGCGCTAGCTGACTACGGCTTCCGCGTGATCATCGCGCCCAGCTTCGCCGACATCTTCTTCAACAACTGCTTCAAGAACGGGCTGCTGCCAATCCGGCTGGATTCCGGAAAGGTCGATGAGCTGTTCAAGGCGGTGGAGGCGAATGCCGGCTACAAGCTGAAGATCGATCTGGAGCAGCAGACCATCACCGCGCCGGACGGCACGGCGTACAAATTCGAGGTCGAGGCGTTCCGCAAGCATTGTCTGCTGAACGGCCTGGACGACATCGGCCTGACCCTGCAGCATGTGGACGAGATCAAGGCGTACGAGGCGAAGCGTCAAGCGGCGCAGCCTTGGCTGTAGGCCTGATCAGAAACACTCATCCGCAGATTACACAGATTCACGCAGATTAAATTCAAGATTCTAATCTGCGTAATCTGCGGATAAAAAGGTTTAATTTTGTAAGGATGGAAACGTAAATGAAGATCGCAGTATTGCCCGGCGACGGGATCGGACCGGAAATCGTAGCGCAAGCCGTCAAGGTGATGGAGGCGTTGCGCGGCGACGGTCTGTCTATCGAGATGGAATACGCGCATATCGGCGGCGCAGGCTATGACGCGGCGGGCGATCCGCTGCCGGATGCGACGCTGAAGCTGGCGCAGCAGTCCGACGCGGTGTTGCTCGGCGCGGTGGGCGGCTACCAGTACGATAACCTGCCGCGCCCTCAGCGCCCTGAACAAGGCCTGTTGCGCATCCGCAAGGGACTGAACCTGTTCGCGAACCTGCGTCCGGCGATGGTGTATCCCGAGCTGGTCAACGCCTCCAGCCTGAAGCCTGAACTGGTGTCGGGGCTGGACATCATGATCCTGCGCGAACTGACCGGCGACATCTACTTCGGCCAGCCGCGCGGCATCCGCACGCTGGACAACGGCGAGCGCCAGGGCTTCGACACGATGCACTACAGCGAGTCGGAGATCCGCCGCGTCGCGCACGTCGGCTTCCAGAGCGCGATGAAGCGCAGCAAGAAGCTGTGCTCCGTGGACAAGGCCAACGTGCTCGATACCAGCATGTTCTGGCGCGAGATCGTCACGGAAGTGGCGAAGGAATATCCGCAGGTGGAGTTGTCGCACATGTATGTGGACAATGCCGCGATGCAGCTGGTGCGCGCACCGAAACAGTTCGACGTGATCCTGACCGGCAACATCTTCGGCGACATCCTGTCCGACGAGGCTTCGATGCTGACCGGCTCGATCGGCATGCTGCCGTCCGCTTCGCTGGACGCGAACAACAAGGGCTTGTACGAGCCGTGCCACGGCTCCGCGCCGGACATCGCGGGCAAGGATATCGCCAATCCGCTGGCGACTATTTTGTCGGTGGCGATGATGATGCGCTACACCTTCGCACGCGAAGACATCGCGCAACGCATCGAGGGTGCGGTGCGCAAGGTGCTGCAGCAAGGTCTGCGCACAGGCGATATATACGAAGAAGGAATGCAGAAGGTCGGCACGGTTGCGATGGGCGATGCGGTAGTTTCGGCGCTTTAAAATACCCAAAACAGTTGTCCGCAGATTACACAGATTCACGCAGATTAAAACCGAAAGTCGAATGATTTTTCTGTGACACTGAAGATGCAAAACGAGCAATAAAGATTCCAAAAATCTGCGGAAATCTGCGTAATCTGCGGATAAAACAGTTGTTGAATTGATTTGAATTTATATTTGAGAGAATAAGCGATGAGCAAGCAATACGACGTATGTATATTGGGCGCGACCGGCGCGGTGGGCGAGGCGATGCTGTCCATCCTGGAGCAGCGCAAGTTTCCGGTGCGCAATCTGTACCCGTTGGCTTCCAGCCGCTCGGCGGGTTCGACCGTGCAGTTCAACGGTAAAGATATCACCGTGATCGACGTGGAAGGTTTCGATTTTTCCAAGGCGCAGATCGGCCTGTTCTCGGCCGGCGGCAGCGTGTCGGAAAAATATGCGCCTATCGCGGCCGCAGCCGGTTGTGTGGTGATCGACAATACCGCGCACTTCCGTTACGACCGCGACATCCCGCTGGTCGTGCCGGAGGTGAATCCGCACGCGATCGCGCAATACAAGAACCGCGGCATCATCGCGAACCCGAACTGCTCGACCATCCAGATGATGGTGGCGCTGAAGCCGATCAAGGATGCGGTGGGCATTGCGCGCATCAACGTGGCGACTTACCAGGCGGTGTCCGGCACCGGCAAGGAAGCGATCGACGAGCTGGCTGAGCAAACCCGCGCGCTGTTCAATCACCAGGATACCGAAGCCGTGGTGTATCCGAAGCGCATCGCGTTCAACGTGCTGCCGCAGATCGATGTGTTCATGGAAAACGGCTACACCAAGGAAGAAATGAAGATGGTGTGGGAGACCCAGAAGATCATGGAAGACGATACCATCCTGGTGAACCCGACTGCGGTGCGCGTGCCGGTGTTCTACGGCCACTCCGAAGCCATACACATCGAGACGAAGAAGAAGATCAGCGCCGACGAGGCGCGCGCGTTGCTGGAAAAGGCGCCGGGCGTGATCGTGATGGACAAGCGCGAGCCAGGCGGCTATCCGACCCCGGTCGATGCGGCCGGTCTCGATGCGACCTATGTCGGACGTATCCGCGAAGACCTGTCCCATCCGATGGGGCTGAATCTGTGGGTGGTCAGCGACAATGTGCGCAAGGGTGCCGCGTTGAACAGCGTGCAGATTGCGGAGATACTGATTGCGAAATATCTTGATTAGGATGGTGGGGTTTGTTGAGTGCCTGATTGTTGCAGATGGAGCGTTGTCGTAAACGAGATTATTAGCTTGTGCTGATAACTCTATGATGTTATTTTATATTGTCTAATAAATAAAATGAGGGTGATAGCGTGCGAGAATCACTACTGAAACGGGAGCAATCAGCCATTCGACAGGGCCGTCCGATGATGGTCAGGAAGTCTCTGGTTACACAACTGCTCGGAGCTGTTGCTGGTTTGACATTGTCTGCTCATGTTTTCGCCGTGGGTCTGGGCGGAATCAATGTGGTTTCTGCGTTGGGGCAACCGCTCAAGGCCGATATCGAGCTGGTATCTATCAGTAAGACAGAGAAGGCCAGTCTGGTCGCACGCATCGCCTCACCTGACGTATACAAGGGCGCAGGGCTGGAATATCCCTACGGCAACAAGTTCAAGTTCCAGGTCGAGAGCCGTGCGAACGGCGATGTCTATCTCAGAGTGAGCAGCGCGCAGCCGGTCAGCGATCCGTTCGTGAGCCTGCTGGTTGAGTTGACCTGGTCATCCGGCAAGCTGCTGCGCGAATATACCTTCCTGCTGGATCCTCCCGGCTATGTCCCCGAACAGGCTAAGCAACCGGAAGTGCAAGTCGTCGCACCGGTGGTGCAATCCGTTGCGCCTGCTGTACAGGCAGAAACCAAGCCTGTAGAGCCATCTGCAGCTGCAGTCGAAAGCAAGCCTGAAGCACAGCCGGCTGAAGAGAAACCCGCCGAAAAGGCAGCCGAGAAGCCAGCTGAAAAAGTGGAGGAAAAAGCAGTCGAGCAGCCAGCCGAAAAGCCGGCGATGGCGACATCCTCCAAGCGTGCTCCAGCACCTGCTAAAAAGGATTTCTCCGTGAGCAGTATCACGGTGCAACGCGGCGACACGTTGAACAGCATCGCCGAACAGAACAAGCCTTCCGATGTGAGCCTGGAACGCATGCTGGTCGCGCTGTATCGCGCCAACGCCGATCAGTTCGACGGCAAGAACATGAATCGCATCAAGACCGGCAAGATCCTGCGCATGCCCGAGCAAAACGACCTGACGGGTATCTCGCAGGGCGAGGCCGTGAAGCAGATCCATGCCCAGGTGGCGGACTGGAATGCCTACCGCCAGAAACTGGCCGGCGCAGCATCCGTGAGCGGCCAGCCTCAGGCCGCACAACAAGTCAGCTCCGGTAAGATCACCAGCTCCGTAGTCGATAAGGCTCCGGTCGCGAAGGAATCCGCCAAGGAAGTACTGAAACTGTCCAAGGGTGAAGCGCCCGGGGACAAGACGGGTGCCGGCGGCAAGGCGATGTCTGCTCAGGACAAGAAAAATGCAGCACAGGAAGAGGTGATCGCGAAAGCCAAGGCTCTGAAGGAAGAGCAGGGGCGTGCCGCGTTGCTGGAAAAGAACCTGAAGGACATGCAACGCCTTGCCGAGCTGAAGGCGCAGGCTGCGGCGCTTACCCTGGCGGCAAGCAAGCAGGCCTCGGCTGTAGTGGCGGCGTCGCAAGTCGTCGCAGCATCTCAGGTCGCCGCCGTATCCCAGGTTGCAGCCGCCTCCTCGGTTGCAGCCGCCAGCGCAGTCAAGCCGGCGCCTGTCGCCAAACCTAAACCCGTGGTGGTGTCGCAACCTTCGTTGCTCGACCAGATACTGGGCGAGCCGCTGTATCTGGCGGGCGGCGCAGCAGCCCTGCTGGGGCTCGTCGGCCTGGGCTTCGTCGCATATCGCCGCAAGAAGTCTGCTGCTGCCGAGGAGATCGGTTCGACGACGGGGCATATGACGACTCCGGTCGTGCCGTCTCCGGAGACCGGTGATTTCACCGCCGCGGCGGTGAGCGATGCGGCGGACGAACAGCGGGATGAGGTCGATCCGATCAGCGAGGCCGACCTGTTCCTGAACTTCGGGCGCGATGCGCAGGCGGAAGAGATTCTGAAAGAAGCGCTGCAGAATACGCCGAGCGATCACCGTATCCACCTCAAGCTGCTCGGCATCTACGCCAAGCGTCAGGATGTAAATTCATTCGCGGAACTGGCGGGCGGTTTGCAGGATTCCGGTGATGACGAGGCTTGGCAGCAAGCCGCCGAGATGGGGCGCAAGCTGGATCCGAACAACCCGATGTACGGCGGTGTTGCGACCATCGAGGATGCCGAGAGTGCGACCATGCAAACGACGGCGCTCAATGCGATCCCGGACGTGCTGGACGAAACGCCCGAGCCACAAGCGGCTGCGCCGGAATCGGCCGCCACCGAGATCGATTTCGATCTGGGTGCGCCGGCAGAAGAGGCCGCATCGCCCGAACAGAGCTTCATGGAAACTGCCGAACAGAGAACCGTGGTCATGTCTGCCGAAGACATGGCGGCTGCCAAGGCAGAGACGATGGATTTCGACGTGACGTCGACAAGTCCGTCGCTCAGTGCACCGACCAGCATGGACTTCGATATCACGTCGACCAGCCCTTCGATGCCTGCCGCGAGCGATTCGGCTGCATTGCCTAATCTGGACGACCTGATCTTCGATGTGACCTCGACCCAGCCGGCCATGCCGGCAGCTGAACCCAGCAAGCCTGCACCGGCTGACGATGGCGGCATGGAATTCACGCTGGACTTCCCGATCGGCGAGGCCGCAGAGAAACCGGCCGCTCCAGCAGCGGAGATCGGTTTGTCCGAGATCAGCCTGAACCTGGACGAGGTCAGTCCCGAGGAACCCGCATCCGCGGCCAAGGATGAGCATTGGCATGAGGTCGCGACCAAGCTGGATCTGGCGAAGGCCTATCAGGAGATGGGCGACCAGACCGGCGCGCGCGAGATCCTCGACGAGGTCATGCAGGAAGGCGACGCCGAGCAGCGCGAAGCCGCACAGGCATTGCTCGACCAGCTGGTTTAACGATGTACTTAGTCATGGCGGCAGCTCAGTATTGGGCTGCCGTTTTTTTTGGAGCGAAGATTTGAGATTCCATCCCGCCGCGCAGATTCTGACCTGGTGTGTACTGGTGGGTATCCTGCAGACGCTCGCGTTGCACGCACTGCTGATCGCGGGGGGGCTCGTCCTGCTGGCCGGCCTTGCGCTGTCGAGGATGAAGCTCATGCATCTGCTGCGCCGCACCCGCTGGATCATGCTGTCGCTGTTGCTGGTCTATGCCTGCAGCACGCCGGGACAGCCGCTGTTCGAGATGCTCGGCTGGTTCAGCCCGAGCCGCGAGGGGCTGACCGACGGCGCGTTGCAGTTGATGCGCTTGCTGGCTGCGCTGGCGGGACTCGCGATATTGCTGGATAGATTGCACCGGCTGCAGCTGATCGCCGGACTGTATGCGCTGTTCGCGCCGCTGCAGTGGCTGGGGCTGTCGCGCGAGCGTCTCGCCGTGCGTCTGGCGCTGACGCTGCATTACGCCGAGGTGGCGATGCTGCGCGCGCAAACCTGGCAGGACACGTTGCGCAGCCTGTTCGAGCCGCATGGCGAAACGACCCGGCAGATGGAGCTGCCGCTGTACCGCTTCGGCGTCAACGATGCACTGCTGCTGGGCGGCGCGCTGCTGCTGTTATGGGGGGCGTTGCGATGAGGATCGCGCTGGGCGTGGAATATGACGGCAGGCCCTATTGCGGCTGGCAGAGTCAGCCTGACAGGTCGACGGTGCAGGATGTGTTGCAGGCAGCGTTGAGCCAGATCGCCGGTGAACCGATCGCCGTCACCGCTGCCGGCCGCACCGACACCGGCGTGCATGCGCTGGAGCAGGTGGTGCATTTCGATACCCGGGCCGAGCGCCCGCTGACGGCCTGGGTGCGCGGCGTGAACGCGTTGCTGCCGGACAGCATCGCGGTGCGCTGGGCGCATCCGGTGCCGGACGAATTTCATGCGCGCTTCTCCGCGCACGGGCGCAGCTACCGTTATCTGCTGGTCAACCGTCCCACGCGCAGCGCGATCCATGCGGGCAAGGCCGGCTGGTTCCACGCGCCGCTGGATCTCGCCGCGATGCAGCAGGCCGCGCGCTGCCTGCTCGGCGAGCACGACTTCAGCGCGTTCCGCGCATCGCAATGCCAGGCAAAATCCCCGGTAAAGCATCTGCGCCAGCTGGACATCCGGCAGCAGGGCGAGATGCTGGTATTCGACCTGAGCGCCGAGGCGTTCCTGCACCACATGGTGCGCAACATCGTCGGTTGCCTGGTGTACGTCGGCAAGGGCAAATACCCGCCGGACTGGCTGGCGGAGGTGCTGGAAAGCCGCGAGCGCAGCCGTGCCGCGCCGACCTTTGCGCCCGATGGCTTATACTTGCGCCGGATCAAATACGAGGCGAAGTGGGGACTGCCGCAAATGGAGAACGAGACTGGGCTGGGAGAGTTGCTGTGACGCGCATCAAGATCTGCGGTATCACCCGCGTGGAAGACGCGCTGGCCGCCGCACACAGCGGCGCGGACGCGATCGGGCTGGTGTTCTACGAACGCAGCCCGCGCCATGTCGGCGTCGCGCAGGCTGCCCAGCTGGCCGCCGCGCTGCCGCCGTTCGTGACCACGGTCGGGCTGTTCGTGAATGCCGAAGCGGCTTTCGTGCGCGAGGTGCTGCGCGACGTGCCGCTGGATGTGCTGCAGTTCCACGGCGATGAATCGCCCGAATATTGCGCGCAATTCGGCAAACCCTATCTCAAAGCGATCCGCGTCAAAGCCGGGGTGGATTTGCTACAATGCGCGTCCGATTTTTGCGGTGCCAAGGGCCTGTTGCTGGATGCCTACGTCGAGGGTGTGCCGGGCGGGACAGGGGCGGTTTTCGAGTGGTCGCTGATACCCGAAGCGTTGCGCCCGCGAATAATCCTGTCCGGCGGCCTGGACCCGGAAAATGTCGCGGCAGCGATCAAACAGGTGCGGCCCTGCGCGGTGGACGTGTCCAGCGGAGTCGAGGCGGCAAAAGGAATAAAGAGTGCGGCGAAGATCGCTGCGTTCATCAACGAGGTTAAACGAGCAGATGTACAACTTTCCTGATTCATCCGGCCACTTCGGGCAATTCGGCGGCATCTATATGGCCGAGACGCTGATTCCCGCCGTGGAGGAGTTGCGAGTGCAGTATCTGCGCTATCGTGACGATCCCGAATTCAAGGCCGAGTTCGCCTACGAACTGAAACACTATGTCGGGCGCCCCAGCCCGATCTATCACGCCAAACGGCTGTCGGACAGTTTGGGCGGCGCGCAGATCTATCTGAAGCGCGAAGACCTGAACCACACCGGCGCGCACAAGATCAACAACGCGATCGGCCAGGCGCTGCTCGCCAAGCGCATGGGCAAGAAGCGCGTGATCGCCGAGACCGGCGCGGGCATGCACGGCGTGGCGACGGCGACCGTTGCGGCGCGCTTCGGCATGGAATGCATCGTGTACATGGGCGCGGAAGACATCCAGCGCCAGGCGGCCAACGTGTTCCGTATGAAGCTGCTGGGTGCGACGGTGGTTCCGGTCGAGAGCGGTTCCCGGACGCTGAAGGACGCGTGCAACGAGGCGATACGCGACTGGGTCACCAACGTCGAGAGCACGTTCTATATTTTCGGCACGGCGGCGGGTCCGCATCCGTACCCGATGATGGTGCGCGACTTCCAGTGCGTGATCGGCAACGAAGCCAGGGTGCAGATGCCCGAGATGATCGGCCGCCAGCCGGATGCCGTGATCGCCTGCGTGGGTGGCGGTTCCAACGCCATCGGCCTGTTCTATCCTTACATCGAAGAGAAAAATGTGCAGATCATCGGTGTGGAGGCGGGCGGCCACGGCATCGCCAGCGGACAACATGCAGCGCCGCTGACGGCGAATGCGAAGGTCGGCGTGCTGCACGGCAACAAGGTCTATCTGATACAGGACGAGAACGGCCAGATCATCGAGACGCATTCGATCTCCGCCGGACTGGATTACCCCGGCGTCGGCCCCGAGCATTGCCTGTTGAAAGACATGGGGCGCGCGCAATATGTCGCGATCGATGACGACGAGGCGCTGGCGGCATTCGACGCGTTGTGCCGCTTCGAAGGCATCATTCCCGCGCTGGAATCCAGCCATGCGCTGGCGCATGCGATCAAGATCGCGCCGTCGATGGCTAAGGACAAAGTGCTGCTGGTGAACCTGTCCGGTCGCGGCGACAAGGACATGAACACGGTGGCGAAGTTGAAGGGAATCACGCTATGAGCCGCATCCAGGCAACTTTCGACAAGCTGAAACAGCAGCAGCGCAAGGCGCTGATCCCGTTCATCACCGCTGGCGACCCGTCGCCGCAACTCACCGTGCCGCTGATGCATGCGCTGGTCGAGGCGGGCGCGGATGTGCTCGAACTGGGCGTGCCGTTCTCCGACCCGATGGCGGACGGCCCGACCATACAGCGCGCTTCCGAGCGCGCGCTCAAGCACGGCATGTCGCTGCGCGGCGTGCTGACGATGGTGGGAGAGTTCCGTAAACAGGATGCGGCCACGCCGGTGGTGCTGATGGGCTACGGCAATCCGATTGAGGCGATGGGCTGGGAAACTTTCGCCAAGCGCTGCGCCGAAGTCGGCGTGGATGGCGTGCTGACGGTGGACTTCCCGCCGGAAGAGAGCCACGAAGCGTTCGAACATCTGCAGGCACACGGCATCGATCCGATCTTCCTGCTGGCCCCGACCACTAACGAGGCGCGTATAGAGCAGGTCGCCAAGCTGGCGCGTGGCTACGTGTATTACGTCTCGCTGAAAGGCGTGACCGGCGCGGGAAATCTGGACTTGGGCGCGATCGAACAGAAGATCCCGCAGCTGCGCAAACACATCAAGCTGCCGATCGGCGTCGGCTTCGGCATCCGCGACGCGGCGACCGCGCTGGCCGTGGCGAAGCTGTGCGACGGCGTGGTGGTGGGCAGCCGCATCGTGCAGGAGATCGAGGATTCGACCGAACAGAACGCCGTCGCCAACGTGGGCAAGTTGGTCAAGGAATTAAGGCAGGCCGTTGATAAGGCCTGAAAACATTTGTCCGCAGATTTCGCAGATTACCGCAGATTAAAACCCAACACCCTCAAATGATCTAATAGTCAATCTGCGCAAATCTGCGTAATCTGATGAAACTGCTAGCCATTCGACTAGGCTGGCAAAAAACGCCAACCAAGTCGCTGGTTATGCGGATAAAAAGAATTTATAGGAGAGCACCATGAGCTGGTTCCAGAAATTATTGCCACCGAAGATCAAGCGCCGCGAAGGCGATGCGAAGAAGACCGTGCCGGAAGGCTTGTGGCACAAGTGTCCGTCCTGCCAGGCGGTGTTGTATCACTCCGACCTGGAGAAGAACCAGAGCGTCTGCCCGAAGTGCAGCCATCATCACCGCATCACCGCGCGGACTCGTCTGGATCTGCTGCTCGACGGCGAAGGCCGGTTCGAGATCGGCGCGGAAGTGCTGCCGATAGATACCTTGAAGTTCAAGGATCAGAAGAAATATTCCGAGCGTCTGGTCGCGGCCAAGAAGAACACCGACGAGGACGACGCGCTGGTGGTGATGCAGGGCAGCATCCATGCGGTTCCCGTGGTGGTTGCCGCATTCGAGTTCAGCTTCATGGGCGGCTCGATGGGCTCTGTGGTCGGCGAGCGTTTCGTGCGCGGCGTGCAAAGCGCGCTGGAGCAGAAATGTCCGTTCATCTGCTTCGCGGCCAGCGGCGGTGCGCGCATGCAGGAAGGATTGCTGTCGCTGATGCAGATGGCGAAGACGTGTGCCGCGTTGACGCAGCTCAGCCAGGAACAGCTGCCGTTCATCTCGGTGCTGACCGACCCGACGATGGGCGGCGTATCCGCCAGCTTCGCGTTCATGGGTGACGTCGTGATCGCCGAACCCGGCGCGCTGATCGGCTTCGCCGGCGCGCGCGTGATCCAGCAGACCGTGCGCGAGACGCTGCCGGAAGGCTTCCAGCGCGCCGAGTTCCTGCTGGAGCACGGCGCGGTGGACATGATCATCGACCGACGCGAGATGAAGAACCAGTTGGCGACGCTGATCACGCTGCTGACCAAGCAGGCTGCGGTGGCGGAGATCGAGGCGGCCTGAACCGGATGCTCTACTACGCGCTGAAAGTCGGTATTTCCGCAATCGTCATCGTGGCGATCACCGAAATCGCCAAGCGCAGCAGCGGTTTCGCCGCTCTGGTCGCCGCATTACCGCTGACCTCGTTGCTGGCGTTCATGTGGCTTCATGTCGAGGGCGCGGAGCCTGCGCGTATCGCCGAATTGTCCGGACAGATATTCTGGCTGGTGCTGCCCTCGCTGGTTCTGTTCCTGCTGCTGCCGTTGCTGATCAAACAGGGTTTCGGGTTCTGGTTCAGTCTCGCAATTTCCGTCGCAGCTACCACAGTCTGTTACCTCGCCATGTTGCCGGTGCTGCGCAAATTCGGCGTGCAGTTGTAAGCATTGAATTCTCGTATGCCATCTACCCTGGTCGACTGGCTGACTTATCTCGAGTCCCTGCACCCAAAGACCATCGCGCTCGGCCTGGAGCGGGTCGCGCAGGTCAAACAGCGGCTCAATCTTCAACCTGATTTTCCGGTCATCGTGGTCGGCGGCACCAACGGCAAGGGCTCGGTGTGCGCGATGCTGGAGTCCATCCTGCATGCCGCCGGATACCGCGTCGGCTGTTACACCTCGCCGCATCTGCTGCATTACAACGAGCGCGTGCGCATCGCCAAACGGCAGGCGAGCGATGCGGAGCTGTGCGCGTCGTTCGAGCAGATCGAGCAGGCGCGAAAAGGACTCCCTCCCCCTTGCAGGGGGAGGGCTGGGGAGGGGGTAGAAGCGCTGCATTCTCATGAAGTCTACCCCCATCCTAACCTTCCCCCTGCAAGGGGGAAGGAACTGTCGGCGGAGTCTTCTGAAATACCTTTGACCTATTTCGAATTCGGCACGCTGGCCGCGATGCAGTGCTTCATCTCCCACAAGGTGGAGGTCGCGATCCTGGAAGTGGGGCTGGGCGGCAGGCTGGATGCGGTGAATGCGTTCGATAGCGACTGCGCGCTGGTTACCAGCGTGGACATCGATCACACCGATTATCTGGGCGACACGCGCGAGGCGATCGCCTATGAGAAGGCGGGTATCTTCCGCGCGGGCAAGGTGGCGATCTGCGCGGACAGCGATGTGCCGCAGGCGATACGCGCGCAGGCGCAAACGGTGGGCGCGGAACTGTGGTGCATCGGCAGCGAGTTCGGCTTCACGCCGCATCAGGGGCAGTGGGACTACCGCAGCAAAGTCGGTGCGCGCAATGCGTTGCCGCATCCGGCGTTGCGCGGTGCGTTCCAGTTGCACAATGCCAGCGCGGTGCTGGCGGCGCTGGATGCGTTGAGGGAAAAGCTGCCGGTAAGCATGGAGGCGGTACGGCGCGGCCTGGTCGAGGTGCAGCTCGCGGGGCGTTTCCAGTTCGTGCCGGGCAAGCCGCAGCTGATCCTGGACGTGGCGCACAACCCGCACGCGGCGCGTTCGCTGGCGCAGAACCTGGCTGGCCTGCCTCCAGCCAAGACTTATGCGGTGTTCGCGATGCTCAAGGACAAGGATATGGCGGGCGTGGTGGCGGCGCTCGATCCGCACATCGACTGCTGGCTGGTGGCGGGCATCGGTGCGCCGCGCGGCGCGAGCGCCGCAGAGCTGGCGCAGGTGCTGCATCAGGGCGGCGTGCGCGGCGAAGTCCTGACCTTCGAGAACACCGCCGACGCGTTGCGTTATGCCTGTAACGCGGCAGGCGAAAATGATAGAATCGCGGCCTTCGGATCGTTCTATACGGTGGCGGAAGCGATGGCCTCGACAGGGCTGCGAGTTTTGTAGGGTGGGTGGAATACCCATCGTCCCACGTTTACATTGGGTATCGCTACGCTCCACCCATCCTACGGAAAAAACTAGAGGTTGACTGACGCATGGCAAAACAGCAGACAGACGATGAACTGAATCTCAGGCGCAAGGCACGCCGCCGTCTGATCGGTGCGATTGCGCTCACGCTGGCGGTGGTGGTGATTCTGCCGATGGTGCTGGACAGCGAGTCCAAGCCTACCGGACAGGACATCGAGTTGCGCATCCCGGCTCCCGACAGGGTCGGCGAGTTCGTTCCGGGCGTGGCGGTGTCAGAAGTGGCGGAGGCCTTGCCGTTGGCTGCTTCCGCTGTTGCAGCCGCCTCGGTGCCGGTTGCTGCGTCCGCCGTCGCAGAGGTTGCAAAAGCGACCGTTGCACCAGTCGTGGCAGCAGCTGCAAGCACTTCCAGAACGGAGGCGTCGGGCAAGCTGCAACCCGCTGCGAGCGCGGCACCAGAATCAAAATCGCTGGCATCCAAACCGCTGGAATCCAAAAAACCAGAATCCAAACAATCAGAGTCCGGCCCTGCAAACAAGGCTGTCGAAAGCTATGTCGCGCAGGTTGGCGCGTATGCCAGCGCCGATGCCGCCAAACGCGAAGCGGACAAGCTGAAGAAATGGGGCTTCAAGGCCTATACCGAGAAGGTCGGCGACAAGATACGCGTGCGCGTCGGACCTTATGCGGAACGAGACAAGGCTGACAAGGTGCGCAAGCTGCTGGAGAAACACGGGCTGCATCCGGTTGTCGTCGGCGTTAAATGACCGGGTTCGATGTCGCTGCAGCCGGGATAATGCTGGTCTCGTTGCTGTTCGGCTTGTGGCGCGGCCTGGTCTATACCGTGCTGTCGCTGCTGGGTTGGCCGCTGGCGTTTTTTCTGAGCAAACTGTTCGCGGGCGGCATCGCGCCGGTGCTGCCGGTGTCGCAGGAAACAGCGCGTATCGTCGCGTCTTATGTGCTGGTGTTCGTCGTAGTGCTGATATTGTGGGGCGTGCTGGTTTGGCTGCTCTCCCGGCTGGTCAAGGCGATCGGGCTGGGTTGGCTGGACACTGTGCTGGGCGGGTTGTTTGGGGTGTTGCGCGGCGTGCTGGTGATACTCGCGCTGGTGTGGCTGGCCGGAATGACGCAGATGCCCGAACAGACGTTCTGGCGCGAGGCGCGGGTCAGCAGGGCGGCGGAAGACGTCGCGCTGCTGACCAAGGGCTGGTTGCCGGACAGCATTGCGCAACGCATCCGTTACGGGGCTCGCAGTTGATTTCGTGCAGTTGATTTTGGGTAGTTAATTTTTAGGATAAAAGACATGTGTGGCATTCTCGGAGTGGTATCGCAAACGCCGGCTAATCAACTGTTGTATGACGGCCTGCAAGTGTTGCAGCATCGCGGTCAGGATGCGGCCGGTATCGCGACGCTGGATGGACGTACCTTCCATTTGCACAAGGGCAACGGCCTGGTGCGCGACGTGTTCCGCACCCGCAACATGCGTGCGCTGACCGGCAACGCCGGCATCGCGCATGTGCGCTACCCCACTGCCGGTTCGGCGGTCGATCACAACGAGGCGCAACCGTTCTATGTGAATTCTCCGTTCGGCATCGTGCTCGGACACAACGGCAATCTGACCAACACCGAAGAGTTGCAGAAGCAGTTGTTCGCGGAAGACCGCCGTCATGTCAACACCAACTCCGATTCCGAAGTGCTGCTGAATGTGCTGGCCCACGAATTGCAGGTCAATTCCAAGGGGTTGCGCCTGGATGTGCCGACCATCTTCGCGGCGGTGTCGGGCGTGCATAAACGCTGCCGCGGCGCCTATGCGGTGGTGGCGATGATCGCGGGTTACGGTTTGCTGGCGTTCCGCGACATCTACGGCATCCGTCCGCTGGTGATCGGCGTGAACGAGACCGCGCAGGGGCCGGAATACCTGGTCGCGTCCGAGAGCGTGGCGCTGGATACGCTGGGTTTCAAATTCCTGCGCGACGTCGCACCCGGCGAAGCGGTGTTCGTCGATTTCGAAGGCAAGCTACACAGTCAGCAATGCAGCGACAAGGCCAAACTGAATTCCTGCATCTTCGAGTATGTCTATTTCGCGCGCCCGGATTCGGTGATCGACGGCGTGTCGGTGTACGAGACACGCCTGTACATGGGCGAATATCTGGCCGACAAACTCAAGCGCGAGTGGCCGGACGTCAAGATCGACGTGGTGATCCCTATCCCCGATTCCAGCCGCCCGAGCGCGCTGCAGCTGGCCGACCATCTCAATATCCCGTTCCGTGAAGGCTTCGTGAAGAACCGCTACATCGGCCGTACCTTCATCATGCCGGGACAGGCGATGCGCAAGAAGTCGGTACGCCAGAAGCTGAACGCGATCGGCGTCGAATTCAAGGGCAAGAACGTGCTGCTGGTGGACGACTCCATTGTGCGCGGCACCACCAGCCGCGAGATCGTGCAGATGGCGCGCGACGCCGGCGCGCTGAAGGTGTATTTCGCTTCCGCCGCGCCGCCGGTGCGCTTCCCGAACGTGTACGGCATCGACATGCCGAGCCGCACCGAGCTGATCGCGACCGGACGCAGCGATGACGAGATCTGCCGCGAGATCGGTGCGGACGGGGTGATCTATCAGGACCTGGAAGACCTCAAGGCCTCGGTGCGCAAGGCCAATCCGGCCATCACCGCGTTCGACGCTTCCTGTTTCGATGGACAGTACATCACCGGCGACATCACGCCGGCGTATCTGGACGCGATCGAGGCACGGCGCAGCGGCGAGAAAGCCGACAAGCCGCTGGATGACGACCAGATGGAACTGAACCTGGCGATGAGCGCTTCTTCGATGTGATGTGCGGTCGGTGTTGACATCGCGGGAAGCCGGGTGATAACTTTCAACCTGCGCCGATTTGAGGATCAGCTTGCGGGCGCGTAACAAATACAGCTAAAGCGTGGGAAACCCGGTTTGGCGCTAAGCTATCCGGGTTTTGTACTTTAAGGGGCAATCATGTCTGAATCATCCTATCAGCCAGAAACGCTGGCAGTCCGCGCCGGAACTACGCGCAGCCAGTTCGGCGAACACAGCGAAGCGCTGTTCCTGACTTCCAGCTTCGTGTATGAGAGCGCCGCGCAGGCCGCCGCGCGTTTCATCGGCGAAGAGCCTGGCAATATCTATTCGCGCTTCACGAATCCCACCGTCACGATGTTCGAGGAACGGCTCGCGGTGATGGAGGGCGCGGAGCAATGCGTAGCGACTGCCTCCGGCATGTCGGCGATACTGGCGTGCGTGATGGGCTTGCTGAAGGCGGGCGACCACATCGTCTCATCGCGCAGCATCTTCGGTTCCACCGTGAATCTGTTCAACAACGTCATCAAAAAATTCGGCGTGGAGACGACTTTCGTTTCCGCCACCGATGTCGCGGAATGGCAGGCTGCGGTGCGCCCCAACACCCGGCTGTTCTTCCTCGAAACGCCGTCCAATCCGCTCACCGAAATTTCCGACATTGCGGCGATCGCAGCCGTGGCGAAGAGCTGCGGCGCGCTGCTGGCGGTGGACAACTGTTTCTGCACGCCCATCCTGCAACGCCCGCTGGAACTGGGCGCGGACATCGTGATCCATTCCGCGACCAAATATCTGGACGGGCAGGGGCGCGTGCTGGGCGGCGCGGTGCTGGGCAGCAAGAAGAACATGGAAGGCGTGTACGGTTTCCTGCGCACTACCGGGCCGACCATGAGCGCGTTCAATGCCTGGGTGTTCCTGAAAGGCATGGAGACGCTGAAGATACGCATGGATGCGCACAGCGCCAATGCGCGGGAGCTGGCGACGTGGCTGGAAGCGCAGCCCAACGTGGCGCGCGTGTTCTATCCGGGCCTGCCGTCGCATCCGCAACATGCGCTGGCGATGAGGCAGCAGAAGACCGGCGGCGGCATCGTGTCGTTCGAGGTGAAGGGCGGCAAGGACGCCGCCTGGCGCGTGATCGACAACACGCGGATGCTGTCCATCACCGCGAATCTGGGCGACACCAAGACCACCATCACGCATCCTGCGACCACCACCCATGCACGCATCACGCCGGAGGCGCGCGCGGCGGCAGGCATCACGGACGGCCTGATACGCATCGCGGTCGGCCTCGAAGCGGTCGTGGATATTCAGAACGATTTGGCGCGCGGTTTGGGTAAATGACCTGGAACGAAAAAATCAACAAGTAGGGTGGGCAGGTTTTTGTGTCCACGCGGAAATACCCTTTACTGACTGATAGGTTTCCATAAAATGGACATTCTTGCCGCACAAGTTGGAGGGCTGCTCAAGGCGCACGGGCTGATGCTAGTGACGGCGGAATCCTGTACCGGCGGCGGTGTGGCGCAGGCCATCACCGGGGTGGCAGGCAGTTCCGCATGGTTCGAGCGCGGCTTCGTCACGTATTCCAATCTGTCCAAGCAGCAGATGCTGGGTGTCAGCGAAGCGACGCTCGCGCAGCGCGGTGCGGTGTCCGAGGCGACAGTGCGCGAGATGGTGGCGGGCGCGCTGGCAAACAGCACGGCGCAGGTGGCTCTCGCGGTCAGCGGTATCGCCGGGCCGGATGGCGGCACACCGGACAAGCCGGTCGGCACGGTATGGTTCGCCTGGGCTGTCAAACACGGCACGACGCAGGCACAACGCCATCAGCTGGCCGGAAGCCGTACCGAAGTGCGCGCGCAAGCGGTGCACATCGCGATGCAGGGGGTCGTGGACATGCTGAACCAGTTGACCACGACAGCCTGAAATCATAAAAAAGAACGTTCGTTCTGTACAAGTCCGTTTTGATATGCCACAATCCTGCATCACTTTTGAAAGGGGAATGACATGGATGACAACAAAAGCAAGGCACTCGCGGCGGCTCTGAGCCAGATCGAAAAGCAGTTCGGCAAAGGCTCTATCATGCGCCTGGGCGAGGGCGAAGTGATCAAGGATGTCGAGGTGGTATCCACCGGTTCGCTGGGTCTGGACATCGCGCTGGGCGTGGGCGGTTTGCCGCGCGGCCGCGTGATCGAGATCTACGGCCCGGAATCCTCCGGCAAGACCACGCTTACGCTGCAAGTCATCGCCGAGATGCAGAAGCTGGGCGGAACGGCGGCATTCATCGACGCGGAACACGCGCTCGATCCGCAATATGCGCAGAAGCTCGGCGTGAGGGTCGAAGACCTGCTGATCTCGCAGCCGGACAACGGCGAACAGGCCCTGGAGATCGTCGATATGCTGGTGCGCTCCGGTTCGGTGGATATCGTGGTGGTGGACTCCGTCGCCGCGCTGACACCGAAGGCCGAGATCGAAGGCGAGATGGGCGACGCGCAGATGGGCCTGCACGCACGCCTGATGTCGCAAGCGCTGCGCAAACTTACCGCCAACATCAATCGTTCCAAGACCATGGTCATCTTCATCAACCAGATCCGCATGAAGATCGGCGTGATGTTCGGCAATCCTGAAACCACCACAGGCGGCAACGCGCTGAAGTTCTACGCCTCGGTGCGTATGGATATCCGCCGCATCGGCGCGATCAAGAAGGGCGACGAAGTGATCGGCAACGAGACGCGCGTCAAGGTGGTCAAGAACAAGGTCGCGCCGCCGTTCCGCGAAGCGCTGTTCGACATCCTGTACGGCGAAGGCATCTCGCGTGAAGGCGAGATCATCGACCTCGGCGTGCAGCACAAGCTGGTCGAGAAATCCGGCGCCTGGTATGCCTACAAGGGCGAGAAGATCGGGCAGGGCAAGGACAATGCACGCGAGTACCTGAAGGCTAACCCGGCCATCGCTTTCGAGATCGAAAACAAGGTGCGTGCGGCTCTGGGCGTAGCGTTGCTCGAAGGCGGCGAAAAGGCGACTGCGAAAGCCGATAAGGCCGGTGCAAAAGCCAGCGCGAAATCCGCCGAATAACTCCTTCCTGGCACGCGGGTGAGGAAAAAGCCTGAGTTAAGTCTGCGCACGCGTGCCTTGCAGTGTCTGGCACGCCGCGAGTACAGCCGTGCAGAGCTGCGCGCCAAGTTGCAGCCTTACTCGCAGGCTGATGACGATTTTGAACAGTCATTTGATTCCTCTGCACCCGTTGATCTGGATGCGCTGCTGGACGACCTGACCGCGCGCGGCTGGCTGTCCGATGCGCGTGCAGCGACGCAACTGTTGCACGCCAAACGCAGCCGCTTCGGCACGCAGCGCATTACCCATGACTTGCGCCAGAAGGGCATCGCGGAAGAATTGATCAGCGCCGCGTTGCCGGCATTGAAAGACAGCGAAATGGAGGTCGCGCGCGACGTGTGGCAACGGAAATTCGGCACGTTGCCGCAGGACGACAAGGAAAAAGCCCGCCAGATGCGCTTCATGCAATCGCGCGGGTTCGGCTTCGATGTGATCTTCAAGGTGCTGCGTCAGGCAACATTCTCCGAGGAGTGATCCAATTGAGCCCGCACATCTCACTCTCGATGATGTCCCTCCCCGATTCCCGGCGTTCGGCAGCATGAGGCTGTGGTCGTTGCATCCGCGTTATCTGGATGCCAAAGGCCTGGTGGCGTTATGGCGCGAAGGGCTGTTGGCGCAGAAGGTGCTGGCTGGCGCGACCAGGGGTTATGTGCATCATCCGCAGTTGTCCCGCTTTCGCAGTCAGCCGGATGCCCAGGGGGCGATTGCGGCATATCTGCTTGAGGTACAGTGCGAGGCGGAACGGCGCGGTTATCGTTTCGATGCGAGCAAAATCGGCCGCAGTGCAGAGGGCGTCTGCATTGCGGTTACGCGCGGACAGATGGATTATGAACTGGCGCATCTGCGCGCCAAGCTGGAATTGCGTGACCCGGCCGCGTTGCGGCGCATCACGCCACTGGGTGAGCCGGAGCCGCACCCGTTGTTTTCGGTGGTGGCGGGCGATGTCGAGGCATGGGAAGTGCTGCGCTGAACGGGTGTGTTTGCGGCAGGAATGGTATGATGCGCACCTTGTCCGGTGCGCCCAGAATATGCCTCTGAAGCCGCCTGTTGCAACGATATCAGCGATGGATGCAAAACATGAAAAGCAGTGAGATACGTCAGAAGTTCCTGGATTTTTTCGCCTCAAAAGGCCACACGGTCGTGCCGTCCAGTTCGCTGGTGCCGCATGAAGACCCGACGCTGTTATTCACCAACGCTGGGATGAACCAGTTCAAGGACGTATTCCTCGGCTTCGACAAGCGCCCCTATACCCGTGCCGCGTCGTCGCAGAAATGCGTGCGCGCCGGAGGCAAGCACAACGACCTCGAGAATGTCGGCTACACCGCGCGCCACCACACCTTCTTCGAGATGCTGGGCAACTTCAGCTTCGGCGACTACTTCAAACGCGACGCGATCAACTACGCGTGGGAGCTGCTGACGGTGGTATTCAAGCTGCCGAAGGAAAAACTCTACGTCACCGTGTATGCCGAGGATGACGAGGCCTACGACATCTGGACGAAGGAGATGGGGCTGGAGCCGTCGCGTGTGATCCGCATCGGCGACAACAAGGGCGCGCGCTATGCATCGGACAACTTCTGGATGATGGGCGACACCGGCCCGTGCGGCCCGTGCACCGAGATCTTCTACGACCACGGCGAACACATACCCGGTGGTCTGCCCGGCACGCCTGAGGAAGACGGCGACCGCTACATCGAAATCTGGAACAACGTGTTCATGCAGTTCAACCGCGACGAGGCGGGCGTGATGCATCCGCTGCCCAAGCCTTCGGTCGATACCGGCATGGGGCTGGAGCGCATCTCGGCGGTGTTGCAGGGCGTACATGCCAACTACGAGATCGATCTGTTCCAGACGCTGATCAAGGCCGCCGCGCGCGAGACCCACTGCAGCGACATGGATTCGCCTTCGCTGAAGGTGCTGGCCGACCATATCCGCGCCTGCTCGTTCCTGATCGCCGACGGCGTGATCCCCGGCAACGAAGGCCGCGGCTACGTGCTGCGCCGCATCATCCGCCGCGCGATACGCCACGGCTACAAGCTCGGCGCGCGCGACGCATTCTTCTACAGGATGGTGCCCGATCTGGTCGAACAGATGGGCTCCGCGTATCCCGAACTGGTCGCCGAACAGGCGCGCGTGAAGGGCATTTTGAAGCTGGAAGAAGAGCGCTTCTTCGCGACGATCGAGCATGGCATGGCGATCCTCGAAGCCGACCTGGCCGCGATGGCGCAGCAAGGAAACAAGGTATTTAACGGCGAGACTGCGTTCAAGCTGCACGACACCTACGGCTTCCCGCTCGACCTGACGCAGGACGTGTGCCGCGAGCATGGCGTGACGGTCGATGCCGCGGCATTCGACAAGGCGATGGCGAACCAGAAGGAGCAGGCGCGCTCGGCGGGCAAGTTCAAGATGGCGGCGAATCTGGAATACAGCGGCCCGGCCACGGCGTTCCACGGCTACGAGGCGCTGGAGCATAAGGGCAACGTGCTGGCCTTGTACAAGGACGGCGTGCCGGTCAACGAGTTGAACGAGGGCGACATGGGCGTGGCGGTGCTGGACGATACGTCGTTCTACGCCGAGTCCGGCGGTCAGGTCGGAGACCGCGGCGAACTGCGCAGCGCGCACGGCATCTTTGCGGTGGAAGACACGCAGAAGATACAGGCCAGCGTGTTCGGCCATCACGGCACGGTTACGACCGGCAAGCTCTCCGTGGGCAACAGCGTCTCGGCGCGCGTGGATACGCAGGCGCGCGCACACACCGAGCGCAACCATTCGGTCACCCACTTGATGCACAAGGCGTTGCGCGAGGTGCTGGGCAGCCATGTGCAGCAGAAGGGTTCGCAGGTCGATCCGGACAAGACGCGTTTCGACTTCGTGCACACCCAGCCGATGAGCGACGAGCAGATACGCGACGTGGAAGCGATCGTTAACGCGGAAATTCTCGCGAATGCCGCGACGCAATCGCGCGTGATGGCGATCGATGACGCGCAGAAGACCGGCGCGATGATGCTGTTCGGCGAGAAGTACGGCGACGAAGTGCGCGTGCTGAACATCGGTTCGTCGATAGAATTGTGCGGCGGCACGCACGTGAAGCGCACCGGCGATATCGGGCTGTTCAAGATCGTGGCCGAAAGCGGCGTGGCGGCCGGCGTGCGGCGCGTCGAGGCGGTGACCGGAGAGGGCGCGCTGGCGCTGGTGCAGCAACATGAAATGCAATTGCAGCAGGTGGCGGATGCCGTGAAGGCGCAGCCGCACGAGGCGGCGGCACGCATCACGCAAATCCTGGACAACGTGAAGACGCTGGAAAAGGAGCTGGCCGCGCTGAAATCGAAACTCGCCTCCGCACAGGGCGACGAGATGCTGGCGCAGGCGCAGGACATCAACGGCGTGAAGGTGTTGGCGGCCAAGCTGGACGGCGCGGATGCGGCGGTGTTGCGCGAGACGCTGGACAAGCTCAAGGACAAGCTCAAGTCCGCCGCGATCGTGCTGGCTTCGGTTGCCGACGGCAAGGGCAGCCTGATCGCGGGCGTGACGCCTGACCTGACCTCTAAGCTCAAGGCCGGGGAGCTGGTCAACCTGGTCGCGCAACAGGTCGGCGGCAAGGGCGGCGGCAGGCCGGACATGGCGATGGCGGGCGGCACGCAACCGGAGCATCTGGTCGCGGCCTTGGCCTCCGTTTCCGCTTGGGTGCAGGCTCGCACATAAGGAGCGATACAGGTGGGCAAGACTGCTGATAAGGTGTTACCGCGTCATAACGTGTTGCTGATCGAGGACGATCCCGTTGAAGTGGATCTGGCGCGCCGTGCATCAGTCGAGTCCTGTCCCGAACTTGTTCTGACGGTGCTGGAGAGCGTCGATGCCGTGCTGGACTGGTTGAGCGGCAGCGTTGCGAAAAAAGAGAACATGCCGCATCTCATCCTGCTGGATATGAAGTTGCCGAAACTGGATGGGCTGGCGGTGTTGCGCAAGCTGCGCATGCATGACGCGACGCGCGATATCCCCATCGTGGTGTTTTCCTCTGTATACACGCAGGACGACGTGCTGATGAGTTATCAGGTCGGCGCCAATACCTTCGTGGCCAAGCCGGCCGACCTTGCGCAGTTCAGCGAGTTCCTTCGCGAGCAGTTGGAGTACTGGATGCATCCGCGCCAGCGCGAGATGGTTTTCTCCAAAGGGATCACGGGGCGGTGATGACCGTCGCCTCTTCAGGGGCGACCCCGTTGTGGCGAGGCAGCCGCCGGAAATAGCTCGGGTTAGAACGGCAGTTGCAAATGCGGCGCGGCCTGCCAGAACATTTCGCGGAACTCGTCCTGGATGCGGCGCAGTGCAGCGCTGCTGTCGGCCTCGAAGCGCAATACGATCACCGGGGTGGTGTTGCTGGGACGCGCCAGACCGAATCCATCGGCATATTCCACGCGCAGCCCGTCCAGCGTGATGATCTCGGTCGCATTGGGGAATGCCGCATTCTGTTGCAGTTCCGCCAGCAGTTTGTGGTTCTCGCCCTCGGCCGTGTGTATGTGCAGCTCAGGCGTGCAGAACGCATCCGGCAAGGCGTTCAGCGTTGCGCTCGGATCATCGCTCTTGCTCAATATTTCCAGCAGGCGTGCGCCGGTATACAGCCCGTCGTCGAAGCCATACCAGCGTTCCTTGAAGAACACATGACCGCTCATTTCGCCGGCCAGCAGCGCACCGGTCTCGCGCATCTTGGCCTTGACCAGCGAGTGACCGGTCTTCCATAGCGTCGGTTTCCCGCCGTGTTCGCGTATCCAGCCGAACAGGTTGCGCGTGGACTTGATGTCGAAAATGATCTCCGCGCCGGGGTTGCGGCTCAACACATCGGCGGCGTACAGCATCAGCTGACGATCCGGGTAAATGATCCTGCCGTCCTTGGTGACCACGCCGAGGCGGTCGCCATCGCCGTCGAACGCCAGCCCCAGTTCGCTGTCGTTGCTGCGCAACGCGGCGATCAGGTCATCCAGGTTTTCCGGCTGGGACGGGTCGGGATGGTGGTTGGGGAAATGTCCATCCACTTCGCAATACATCTCCTGCACCTCGCAGCCGAGTTGGCGATACAGCTCGGCGACATAGGCGCCCGCCACGCCGTTGCCGCAGTCCACCGTGACGCGCATAGTCCGCGCCAGCTTGATGTCGGAGACGATGCGAGCGATGTATTCCGCGCTGATGTCGTGTTGTTCGTAACTGCCGCTGCCGTGTATCAGGTCGTTTTGTTCGATGCGCTTGCGCAATCGCTGGATTGCGTCGCCGGACAGCGTCTCTCCGTCCAGCACCATTTTCAGGCCATTGTAATCGGGCGGGTTATGGCTGCCGGTCAGCATCACGGCGCAGTGGGTGTGCAACTGGTATGCGGCAAAATACACCATAGGCGTCGCGACGCAACCCACGTCGATCACGTTGATGCCGCTCTTCTGGATGCCGCGCGCGAGCGCGGCGATCAGTTCCGGGCCGGACAGCCTGCCGTCGCGTCCGATCGCGATGGTGTGTTGCTCCCTCGCACGAGCTTCCGAGCCGATCGCATGACCGATGGCCTCGACCACCTCGGGTGTCAGCGACTTGCCGACGATGCCGCGTATGTCATAAGCCTTGAATATTTCTGTGGGTAAGTTCTGCGGCATGTTCGATCCCGTTTCAGTGAAGGTCTGTGATGGTTTGTGTCAGTTTTTCCCAGACCAGGTCCGGGGTGAGCCGCACCATGCAGTTGAAATGCCCCAGCGGGCATTCGCGTTTGAAGCAGGGGCTGCATTCTATGTCGAGCTTGAGCACATGCGCCTGCGCGGACAGCGGCGGCGTGAACTGCGGGCTGCTGGAGCCGAACAGCGCCAGCATCGGCCTGTCCAGCGCGGCGGCCAGGTGCATCAGGCCGGAGTCGTTGCTGATCACCAGTTTGGCGCAGGAGAGCAACGCGATCGCATCGTCCAGAGCCGTGCTGCCGCATAAGTTGAGCGCGTGGCCGCCGGCCAGCTGGCTGATCTCTTCCGCGACGGCCTTGTCCTTGCCGGAGCCGATCAGCCATACCGCATAGCCTTGCTGATGCAGGCGTTGCGCGATGTCGGCGAAATAGGCGACCGGCCAGCGTTTGGCCGGGCCGTACTCGGCACCCGGGCAGAACGCCGCGACGGGTTTGGCCAGCGTGATGCCCAGCTTGTGCAGCGTGGCATCGCGCCGGGCCGCGGAAACCTCCAGCCGGGGATACGCCAGCGGGTGCGGGATCGTGCCGCCGGGTTCTTCCGCGAGTTGCGCGAAGCGTTCCACCATCAGCGGCAAGGCCGTCTTGTCGAGCTTGCGCGCGTCGTTGAGCAGAACATAGCGCGATTCGCCGACAAAGCCGGTGCGCAGCGGGATGCCCGCGAAGAATGGCACGAGCGCCGATTTCAGCGAGTTGGGCAGCACGATGGCCTGGTCGTAATGCGCGGCGCGCAGTTGCCTGCCGAGCCGGTAACGCGCGCCGAGTTGCAATGCACCGTGCGGGAACGGGTTGATGATGACGTCGTGCACTTCCGGCATCGCGCGCAGCAATGCAGCCGTCCACGGCGGGGCGAGCACGTCCATGCGGCAGTCGGGATGGCGTTGCGCAAGGCGCATCAGCATGGGCTGCATCAGCATGCAGTCGCCGACCCAGCTGGGCGCGATGACGAGGATCTTCTGCATTACGCCTTTCAATTTAAGTCCTCTGTAGGGTGCGTTTCACGCACCATGGTGCGCAAAGCGCACCCTACGCGTGAACCGGCGCATGCATTGACTCAGTGATGCGATTTGGGCAGCTCGCCCTTGAAGCGGTACAAGGTGCCGCAATACGGGCAGCGCACTTCGCCGCCGTGATTGATCGGAATCACCACTTTCGGGTGGGAGCTCCACAGCGCCATGCCCGGCATCGGGCAGGTCAGCGGCAGGTCATGCGCGGTCACTTCGATATAACGCTGAGTGATGTCTCGTTTGCTCATGGCAGGGTTCCTTAAATGTAGCTCAGCCAGTCGGTATGCTGCGGGTGTTTGCCCGCGACGCAATCGAAGAACGCCTGTTGCAGCCTGGCCGTGACCGGGCCGCGCGAACCGCAGCCGATGGTGCGCTGGTCGAGTTCGCGGATCGGGGTCACCTCGGCTGCGGTGCCGGAGAAGAATGCCTCTTCGGCGCAATAGATCTCGTCGCGGGTGATGCGCTTCTCGATCACCTCGATGCCCATTTCCTTGGCCAGCGTGATGATGGAGTCGCGCGTGATGCCTTCCAGGCAGGAGGTCAGGTCGGGCGTGTACAGCTTGCCTTTCTTGACGATGAAAATGTTTTCGCCCGCGCCTTCCGCGACGTAGCCGTCCACGTCCAGCAACAGCGCCTCGTCGTAGTGGTCGTTGGCGACTTCCTGATGCGCCAGGATCGAGTTGGCGTAAGTCGTCACCGACTTCGCGCGGCACATGTTCACGTTGACGTGATGACGGGTGAAGCTCGATGTCTTGATGCGGATGCCCTTCTGCATGCCTTCGTCGCCCAGATATGCGCCCCATGGCCAGGCTCCGATCGCGATATGGGTGGACAGCGTCTTGGCCGCGATACCCATCGCCTCGGAACCGTAGAACACGATAGGGCGGATGTAGCAGGATTCCAGTTTGTTGACGCGCACGACTTCGCGATGCGCTTCCATGACGGTCTCTTTGTCGAACGGCATCTTCATCTGGAAAATATGCGCGGAATTGAACAACCGGTCGGTGTGCTCCTGCAAACGGAAGATCGCGGTGCCGTTCGCGGCCTTGTATGCGCGCAAGCCCTCGAACACGCCCATGCCGTAGTGCAGCGTATGGGTCAGCACATGGGTGGTCGCATCGCGCCAGGGCACAAGCTTGCCGTCATACCAGATAAAACCGTCGCGGTTGGACATCGACATAATGAGTTCCTTTGATGGGTCAGTTGCAAAGGAAGGATTCTAGCGTTTTCCGGCCGGATTATGAAGCGGCAGCGTTAAATCGCCGCTTGCCGAGAGCGATAAAGGGCTGCACGTCCGGCGAGTTTCGGGTAAATTGCGCGCTCATTTTTGGCAGCGGACTTTGTCGGGGCGGTGTCATCCGGCAAGTCCCGAAATTTTTAGGAGAAAGTTTATGACTCAATACAGCACACGCATGGTGATCGTTCATTGGCTGACCCTGGCGCTGCTGGTCGCCGCCTGGTTCCTCGGCGAAGAATTGGCCGAGGCGACAGACGAGAGCAAGGCGACACTGGCGGGTTATATCGTGCATGGGGCAACCGGTGCCGCGATCCTGCTGTTTGCCGTGACGCGTCTGTTGTTCCGCCGCAAGGATGGCACACCTGCACCTGTGGGTAGCGGCTTGATGGACAAAGTCGCGACGGGTATCCATCACGCGTTGTATACCGTGCTGTTCCTGCTGCCAGTGAGCGGTGTGGTGACGATAGTCACCAGCGATGCTGGTAAAGCGTTGTTGGCCGGCGATGCGAATCTGCTGCCGAAAGAGGAGGGTTATGAGCACGTGTTCGCCCATGGCGTGCATGAAGTGCTGGTGAACGTGCTGATCGTGTTGGTGGCGGTGCATGTGCTGGGCGCGGTCAAGCACCAGTTCGTCATGAAAGACGGTTTGATGGAGCGCATGATGCTGCGCCGCAAAAAATAACTCTGGGCATAATGTAAGAGAAGAGGGCGCTGCGGTGCCCTTTTTTTACGTCTGGTGCAATGCCGAGGTGTATCTGGGCGGCGCGAATTTCCCTAACTCGTTTCTCGGAAATATCTGGCTAAACTACCATTGCGTAAGGGTATTTTTATTTACCCACAAAATCTGTGGATAACTTTGTGGATAGCGCGGTGGCTTGGCGCATTAAAGCGGCGCCGTATAAGGCTTTCCCTTACACTGCCCGTTTTTTGAGTACATTAAATATCAATTAAAAACAATGAGTTGACGTAAGTTGCGAGCCGTCTCCCCGGGCGACGCGGTCAAGATGGCGTATTTACGGGCTTTGTGGATTGTTTTGAGATGTCAATAGGCTTTTGGGCCTATTTTTCCGGAAAAAAGCCCGGTTTTTTTTCGATGCGAAACTCGCCATTGCAATCAGTTATTTGCTGCATGGGGTAGGAATTTTCCTATGGCAGGATACGCCGATTGTCGGCGTAAATTTTGGCGAGGCCAGTCTTCGTCGCAGGATGGTCTGCGCGCAAAGCAACGGGTGCCCGGCGCTCATGTTTCTTGCGCCGGGTCGTGCGTCACTGCACTTCGATGGTGCCGTTGATCTGCACCGTCAGGCGGCTGTCGCCGCCGGCGAATTCCGGTGCGGGGATAGACGCATTCGTCATGGCCGCGCCGCGCATCATTGCCATCGGGTAAGGCCTTGGCATGTCGCCGCTGCTGACCGCGAAATGCACGGTCTTGTAAGACCTCGCGCCGAGCAGGGTGCGTATCGCATCGGCGCGCATCTGGAAGGCCTTGATCGCCTCGGCGATCAGCGCGTTCTCGGCCTTTACGCGGGTATCCGGTGCGACGGTGAACTGCACGCCGCCCAGTTGCATGGTGGTCTGCAGCAGCATGATGAGTTCGCCCGCAGCCTTGAAGTCGCGGCTCTCCAGACGGATCTCGCCGTGGCCGCGCCACGCCTCGACCTGGTTGTTCTTGCCGTATACCGGGTAGGTGTTCTGGTTGCCGCTGCTGGACTTCACGGAGCCGTATGCGGCGGCCTTCTTCAGCGCGACGTTCAGTGCGGCATTGAGCTGCTGGGCAACAAGGGCAGGCTGTTTGTCCTGGATGTCCACGCTCATGCTGGTTACCAGCAGGTCGTTGGCGACTTCGCGCGCGGCCTCGACCTGGAAATCCACGCGGTTATAGGTGTCGCCGTCCGAGGCATGGGCCAGCAGGTTGACGGACAACAGGCTGAACAACAATGCGATACGCAACATGGCATGGCTCCTTGGTTGGGAATGCGCACATCGTAATGCAAAATCGCCGGCGGCTACAGCACCAGTTGATTGTTCAAGCAGGTCTTGGCCTGCGCGAGCCGGGTCAGCGTGGGCAGCAGGTTCAGTCCGGCTTGTTCCTTCAGCGTCAGCGCGCTTTCCTTCAGGTCGTCGAAAGACAGTGCGACCGGATCGCCGGCCGCGGCGAACGCGATCGCGTTACCGCTCTCGCAGGACGGGAACACCAGCGAGCGGTCGTCGAACGCCTCCGCGATGCGTGCCGTCGTCGCCGCGAAGCCGCGGCTGCGCGTCAGCAGGTTCACCACCAGGATGCCGTCATCGCTCAGGCGCGAGCGGCAGGCCTGGTAGAACGGCAGCGTCTCCAGCGCGCCGGTGTGGGCGTTCTCGTCGAAACCGTCCACCATGATCAGGTCGAACTCCTTGCCGCAGTTCAGCACGTATTCCGCACCGTCGCCGATCACGAGGTTGACGCGTTTGGTGTCCTCCGGCAGCTTGAAGAATTGCCGCGCGGCGGCGACCACATCGGATTCGATCTCCACGACGGTGATATGCGCGAGCGGGCGGTTGCGGTACAGGAATTTGAGCAGCGAGGCCGCGCCCAGCCCGATCAGCAGCACCTTGCGCGGCCAGCGCGCATCGTCGCGCAGCAGCAGCGAGACCATCATCTCGCGGGTGTATTCCAGCTCCAGATTCCACGGGCGCGCGATGCGCATCGCGCCCTGTATCCACTCGGAGCCGAACAGCAGCGAGCGGACGCCGGCTTCTTCGCGTATGTCTATCGGTGTTGCCATATTTATTCCAGTTCTATTGCAAAGACAAAATAACGCTGTAGGGGCGCGATTCATCGCGCCCTGCTCTATTCATGTTCGAGAAGAAGGGCGCGATGAATCGCGCCCCTACGCAGGTTAGGCAGGACGCGCCCACCCTGCGATCAGGATACCCATTGGTTCAGCAGCCAGCGTGCCCACTCGGTCACCTCCGTCGCGCTCATGCCGATGGTGGCGACTTGCTTCGCCAGTTCATCGCCCGCCGCACCGTGCAGGTGCACGGCCAGCAGCAGCGCGTCGTCCGCCGCCAGTCCCTGCGCGATCAGCGCGGCGATCATGCCGGTCAGCACGTCGCCCATGCCGGCGCTGCTCATGCCGGGATTGCCGGTCTGGTTCACGTACAGCTTGCCGTCGCGCGTGGCGCACAGGCTGTCCGCGCCTTTCAGCACCACGGCCGATGCGAACTTCTGCGCGAGCTGCCGCACCGCCGCGATGCGGTCGGCCTGTACCTCGTCTATCGTGCAGCCCAATAAATGCGCGGCCTCGCCGGGATGCGGCGTGAGCACGCATGCGGCTTCGCGTCCGATCAGCAGTCCGCGCAGGTCGGGGCGCAGCGCGAGCATGTTCAGCGCGTCGGCATCCAGCACCAGCGCGGCCTTGCTGCGCAGCGCATCGTGGAGCAGCTTCTGCGCCGTCATGTCGCGCCCCATGCCGCAGCCGATGGCTAATACATCTATATTGGGTACGGCTAATGCGGCGGTCGCGTTGTGCAGCATCAGTTCCGGTTGCAGCAGATCTACGGCCGGGGCGTTGTCCGCCAGCAGCCCGACATGCACGCAACCCGCGCCCAGCTTCAGCGCGGCGCGTGCCGCCATCAGCGGCGCGCCGACCATGCCGGATGCGCCGCCGATCACGGCGACCGTGCCGAACTGGCCCTTGTGGCTGTCGCGTGGGCGTTTCGGCAACAGGCTGGCGACCTGTTTCTTGGTGATGGCGGGGATGCGTTTGCTCATGTTCAACTCGGTCTTGGATTGCGATGGGCGCATAGTATAATCGCGCCCCGGTTTTTATTTCACGTCCATCGCTATGTTTCGAGTCTCTGTCGGTACCTCCGCCCTGTCTGCCTTTCGTCTGGAAAAATTGCGCGCCGCGTTGCATGCGGCCGCGCCCGACGTCGCCCTCGCCGATACGCGCCACTGTTATTTCAGCGCACTGAATGCCAAGGAACTGAGCGCTGCCCAAGCCAAATTGCTGGACAAGGTGCTCGGCCTGGACAAGGCCGCAGGCGAACCCAAGGATGCGGCGAAGCTGCAACGCATATTGGTGATCCCGCGTCTCGGCACGATCTCACCCTGGTCCACCAAGGCCACCGACATCGCGCAGCATTGCGGCGTGTCCGGCGTGCAGCGCATCGAGCGCGGCGTGGTGTATTACCTGTCGAGCAAGAGCGGCAAGGCGCTGAGCAAGGTTGAGCAGGCCGCGGTGCTACCGCTGCTGCACGACCGCATGACCGAATCCGTTTTGGATCGCATCGACAGCGCGGCAAAAAAGATCTTCCAGCACGGCGCGCCGCAACCGCTGGCGAGCGTGGATGTACTGAAGGGCGGCAGCAAGGCGCTGGCAAAAGCCAACCGCGAGATGGGGCTGGCGCTGTCCGCCGACGAGATCGAATACCTGGTCGAGAACTTCCAGAAGCTGAAGCGCAACCCCACCGACGTCGAGCTGATGATGTTCGCGCAGGCGAACTCCGAACATTGCCGCCACAAGATTTTCAATGCCGACTGGGTGATCGACGGCGAGGTGCAGGACATGTCGCTGTTCGGCATGATCCGCAACACGCACAAGGTCAGCCCGCAAGGCACAGTGGTCGCGTACTCCGACAACTCTTCCGTGATCGAGGGTGCGCGCGTCGAGCGTTTCTATCCGCGCGCAGACGGCGGCTATGCGTTCAGCGACGAGCTGACGCACACGCTGATGAAGGTCGAAACGCATAACCACCCGACCGCGATTGCGCCGTTCGCCGGAGCGGCCACCGGTTCCGGCGGCGAGATCCGCGACGAAGGCGCGACCGGCAGCGGCTCCAGGCCCAAGGCCGGGCTGACCGGGTTCTCGGTGTCCAATCTGAATATTCCGGGCTTCGAACAACCCTGGGAAACACCGTACGGCAAGCCGTCGCGCATCGTCACCGCGCTGCAGATCATGCTGGACGGGCCGCTGGGCGGCGCGGCGTTCAACAACGAATTCGGACGTCCGAACCTGACCGGCTATTTCCGCACGTTCGAGGAGAATGTCAGCGGCGAGATGCGCGGCTATCACAAGCCCATCATGCTGGCGGGCGGGGTCGGCAACATCGCGGCGATCCACACGCACAAGCACGACCTGCCGGTCGGCGCACTGGTCGTGCATCTGGGCGGCCCCGGCATGCTGATCGGTCTGGGCGGCGGCGCGGCGTCCAGCATGGACACCGGCAGCAACGCCGAAAACCTGGACTTCGATTCGGTGCAGCGCGGCAACCCCGAGATGCAGCGCCGCGCGCAGGAAGTGATCGACCGCTGCTGGCAGCTGGGCGAGAACAATCCGATCCTGTCGATACACGACGTCGGCGCGGGCGGCATGTCCAACGCGTTGCCGGAGCTGGTTCACGGCGGCGGGCGCGGCGCGAATTTCGAGTTGCGCAAGATCCCGCTGGACGAGACCGGCATGTCGCCGAAACAGATCTGGTGCAACGAATCGCAGGAGCGTTATGTACTGGCGATTGCGCCGGAACGTCTCGATGAATTCCGCGCATTCTGCGAGCGCGAGCGCTGCCCGTTCTCGGTGGTCGGCGTCGCGATCGAAGACGACCAGCTGATCGTGCACGACACCGAATTCGACAACGATCCGGTGAACATGCCGCTGTCGGTGCTGCTCGGCAAGCCGCCCAAGATGACGCGCAACGTGGTGCGCGAGACCGCGCGCCTGTCTTCGTTCGATTCCAGCACGCTAGACCTGCGCGAGTCCGTCGAGCGCGTGCTGCGCCTGCCTGCGGTCGCGAACAAGACCTTCCTGATTTCCATCGGCGACCGCACCGTGGGCGGCATGACCGCGCGCGACCAGATGGTCGGCCCGTGGCAGGTGCCGGTGGCGGACGTCGCCGTCACGCTGATGGGCTTCAACACCAATCGCGCCGAGGCGTTCGCGCTCGGCGAGCGCACGCCGCTCGCGCTGGTGAATGCACCGGCTTCGGGCCGGATGGCGGTCGGCGAGGCGTTGACCAACATCGCGGCCGCGCGCATCGACAAGATCGGCGACATCAAGCTGTCGGCGAACTGGATGGCGGCGGCAGGACACCACGGCGAAGATGCCGCGCTGTTCGACACCGTGCGCGCGGTCGGCATGGAGCTGTGTCCGCAGCTCGGCATCGGCATCCCGGTCGGCAAGGATTCGATGAGCATGAAGACCGTCTGGAAAGACGGCAAGGAAAACAAATCCGTCACCGCACCCTTGTCGCTGATCGTGACCGCGTTCGCGCCATGCACCGATGCGCGCCACACGCTCACGCCGCAACTCGCTGCCGACCTCGACACCACGCTGCTGCTGATCGACCTGGGGCAGGGCAAGAACCGCATGGGCGGCTCGGCGCTGGCACAGGTTTACAAGCAGGTCGGCGACGTCGCGCCGGATGTGGACGATGCCGTATTGCTGAAGGCGTTCTTCGAATTGATCCAGAGCCTGAATGCAGCCGGTACATTGTTGAGCTATCACGACCGTTCCGACGGCGGCGCATTCGTCGCGCTGTGCGAGATGTCGTTCGCGTCGCACCTCGGCCTGAATATCCAGCTTGACGAGCTGCACGGCGATACGCTGCGCGCGCTGTTCAACGAGGAACTGGGCGCGGTGGTTCAGGTGCGCAACCGCGATCTGGAACATGTGCTGCAACTGGCGCGCGACGCGGGGCTGAAGAGCGTGCAGAAGATCGCCACGCTGAACCAGACCGGCATGATCGAAATCTTGCGCGGCAGCGAGAAGCTGTATAGCGAGAACGCGGCGCAACTGCAACGCGTCTGGTCCGAGACCACGTATCAGATGCAGAAGCTGCGCGACAATCCGGACTGCGCACAACAGGAGTTCGACCGCCTGCTGGACGTCGCCGATCCCGGCCTGCATGTGAAACTGACTTATGACCCGAACGAGATTCCCGCTCCCGCACGTCCCGAGCTGGTCGAAGGAAGGGCCGTGCTGACCCGTCCGCGTATCGCGATCCTGCGCGAGCAGGGCGTGAACGGCCAGGTGGAGATGGCCGCCGCGTTCGACCGCGCCGGCTTCGCGGCGGTGGACGTGCACATGAGCGACATCATCAGCGGCCGCGTCAAACTGGCCGATTTCAAGGGTGTCGCGGCATGCGGCGGATTCTCGTACGGCGACGTGCTGGGCGCGGGCGAGGGCTGGGCGAAATCCATCCTGTTCAATCCCAGGGCGCGCGACGAGTTCGAGGCGTTCTTCCAGCGCAACGATACCTTCGCGTTGGGCGTGTGCAACGGCTGCCAGATGATGAGCAACCTGCACGAGATCATTCCGGGGGCTGGAAACTGGGCGCACTTCGCGCGCAACCAGTCCGAGCAATTCGAGGCGCGCTTCGTGATGGTCGAGGTGCAGCCCTCCCCGTCGATCTTCTTCGACGGCATGGCGGGCAGCCGCATGCCTATCGTCGTCGCGCACGGCGAAGGCTATGCCGATTTCGGCAGCGCCGCAAAGCTGAAGGCGGCGCAGGATGTCGTCACGCTGCGCTACGTGGATCATCGCGGCAATGCCACCGAGACCTACCCGCTGAACCCGAACGGCTCGCCGCAGGGCATCACCGGCCTGACCACGCCGGACGGGCGCTTCAGCATCATGATGCCGCACCCCGAGCGCGTGTTCCGCGCCGTGCAGAACTCCTGGTATCCGGGCGACTGGCAGGAGAACGGCGCATGGATGAAGATGTTCCAGAACGCGCGGAAGTGGGTGGGGTAATGATTTTTTGTTAGGCTGGCTTATTAGCCTGTCATTGTTAGAACTACTAGCCATTCGACTAAGCCCGCAAGCGGGCAAGTCGCTGGTTATCCGGCGCAGGCCGGAATCCAGTAATTTCAAGACTGGACGCCGGCCTGCGCCGGTGTGACGAATGTTTAGAGATTCACTAGACCAATATCAATAATCGGAGAGCATCATTATGACCGCACCAGTTTCGTTAAGGGAAATCCCGCACAACAACATCTTCCGCAAGGGCGACGTATTCGTGCTGTTCGGTGAACTGTTCGGCAGGGGTTACGCCAACGGCCTGGTGAACGAGGCGCGCAAGGCGGGCATGACCATCATCGGCATCACGGTCGGACGCCGTGACGAGAACCACGCGCTGCGCGCATTGACCGCCGAGGAGCTGGCCGAGGCCGAGGCCAATCTGGGCGGGCGCATCATCAACGTGCCGCTGATGGCCGGTTTCGATCTGGACGCGCCCGCAGGCGAGCCGACCCCGACCGACCTGCTGGGCGGCATGACGCTGAAGAGCTGGCAGGAAGACAAGCTCGACTGGGCGCATGTCGAGAAGTGCCGCGCGGTCGGCGTGAAGCGCTTCAGGGATTCCGTCGCGCAGGTGATGGCCGAGCTGGACGGCATGATCCCGGACGGCAGCAACGCGTTCTTCGCGCACACGATGGCGGGCGGCATTCCCAAGGTCAAGGTGTTCCTCGCGATCGCCAACCGCATCTACAAGGGGCGCGGCGAGCGTTTCATGTCGTCGCGCGCGCTGCTCGACAGCGACCTCGGCAAGCTGTGTCTGATGAACTTCGACGAGGTCACCGCGAACACCTTCCAGTATCTGATCGAAGGCAGCGCGGCGATCCGCGCGCGGCTGGAGAAGACCGGCGGCCAGGTGCGCTACACCGCCTACGGCTACCACGGCACCGAGATACTCGTTAATGGCGACTATCATTGGCAGACCTACACCAACTACACGCAGGGCTACGCGAAGATGCGCCTGGAGCGCGTAGCAACGGACGCATGGGCCAAGGGTATCAAGGCCACGGTGTTCAATTGCCCGGAGATACGCACCAACTCATCCGACATCTTCGTCGGCGTGGAGCTGTCGCTGTTCCCGCTGCTGAAGGCGCTGAAGAAGGAGGGCGGCGGGGCATGGGCCGAGGCTCAGTGGCAGGCCTGCCGCGACACGCTGCAGGAGGGCAACTCGCTGGAGGCGCTGCTGCAGAAGATCAGCGACTACAACGCAAGCAGCGTGATGCAGAAGTACCGCAACTTCGAAGCCTGGCCGATGGACAACTCGGAGGCGCTGGCCGACCTGATGATAGGCACCTCGGACGAAATCACCAAAATGCACAAAACCCGCGACGCGCTGGTGACCGACATTCTGAGCGCGCTGGTGCTGGAAGGCACCGGCCCGCTGATGTTCCGCGAGTCGTCCAATCCGGCAGGCCCGGTGCTGTGGCTGAATCACGATGTGATCGCGAAGCAGCTGAATCTGATACACGGGTGAGGTTTGTTCCCTCGCCCTTGCAGGGAGAGGGTTAGGGAGAGGGTAGAAATGGCGAGGCTACTCCCGATGGTACAAGGTAAAAAGGCGACCGGAGGGTCGCCTTTTTTGTTGACCGTACATATCCAACTGCGTACACTCCAGCGTACATTATTAAGGACATAATCATGAACGCCATCCATGCAGGAATCACCATCGGAGTCACCGAGTTGCGCGAGTCGCCGACACGCATACTCAAACGTGCAGAAGATGAAGACCAGGCGGTCGCCATCCTCAATCACAACAAACCTGCGGGGTACATCGTCTCGCCGAGGATGATGGAGGCCATGCTGGACTCCATCGCGGATCGCATCGCCGAGAATCGTGCGAAAACTCGCCTCTCTACGTTGAGCAAGGCGCGTAAGGTCAAGCTGGATGACCTATGAACTCGCTATCCATCCCGAGGCCGAGAAAGAATGGGCAAAGCTGGATGGCAGTATCAAACGGCGCTTCAAGGAGAAGTTTGCCAAAGAGCGCCTTGAATATCCGCGCGTAGCAAAAGATGCGCTTCGTGAACTTCCCGATTGCTACAAAATAAAAATTACCACCCCGCAGTTTCGTTTGATCTACCACGTCAACGACGCAAAGCGTTTATTGACCATCATCTCGGTTGCAAGCAGAGATGATGTTTATGCCGAGTTGCAGTCGCGGCTCTAAGGTTTTTCCGCGATTTTGAAAGGCGATGCTGACCCCTTTTAGTCGTACGAAAGTTAGATGTTAGCTTTGTTGGAGTTGGAATAAATAAGGCGACCGTTGGGTCGCCTTATTTATTCGTGGGCTTGTTCTAAGCCTGTTCCAACGCACAAGTTAACAGCCCCTTTGGTCCGTTTTTAAAGCAAATTTGGAACTTTAGCCAATCTCGCTTGAAACCAAGCATAACTATTCATGAAATCAGCTTTATCGAAGGATCCAACAGGCTTTGCGTGCGCCTCATAGCGTCTTGCTATATTGATAGTATCTATATTCATTTCAAATCGCTGAAGGTTTTTTTCAAATGTAGGCGAAAAATTATCCCAATTGGTTTTAAGAATACTTTTTAGATCTGAGAGAAAAAGCTCATTTATCGCGTCTTGTGGGCGTCGCCCTACAAACAGTTGTGAAACATCGGCTCGGCCTTTGCGCTGATGGAGGGATTTCATCAAGCAATCAGAAATCGCTTTATCATCAAATCCAAATCTGAAACCTAGTACCATCATGGTCAATTTCCGCAAGGCTGATTCAATCGCTGTTCTTTTTTCAAACAAAGCAGACAAGTCTTTAAGATCGGGAATCTCTGGCAATACTTCCGCTGGAAGATCACCTCTCTTAAATGGTGATATAACATCTTTATACTGAGCTCCGAAATCTTGAAGAAAATATTGCAGGTCACGAATTGCAAAGGTTCCTTTATCTTCTTTTACTAAACCATACCGTACAAATTGAACCCCTTTTTCTGGAGTTTCGGCAAGAAAAGTTCGAACAAACTCTCCGTCCCCTGCGGCAAGCATTTGCAATAGATCATATTCATCTGGATACCACCAAACCAAGGACAACAAAATATCTTTAAGGGGCTGGGCTAATCGCACTTTAATGTTTGCAACACTACTCTCGAAGTTCTTAATGTTTATCGAGATTTTCTTATCTACAGTGCTTTGATCGCAGGCCCGAACGACTTCGCTACAAGCCAGTCGTATTAAATATGGATGCCCGCCATATATATCACATAAAAATTGATAACAATCTTCAGAAAAGCTAATTCCAGAATACTTACCAATTGACCGCACCATTTCTCTCACTGATGGTTGAGAAAGTGGTTCTAGATAGTATGGGACCGCAAGCTGAAAAATTGGGTTTTGAATCTGTGCAAAATGTGATTGTTCAACACTTGAAGGATTAACTCCCGCAACAACAAATAGAAAATTATTCCCAGTTTCTTGCGAAAGGGAACGAACCGTTTGCCAAAAAGGCAGGTAGTCATTATCCCAGTGCTCTCCTAGATTATTGCTAATGCCTGGCGTAATAAATTCAATTTCATCAAATAAGAGAACAACCTTTCCAGCGCGAGGAAGTTTCAGCACCTCTTTTATAAGATGTGTAAAGCTATTGGCTGCATTTGTAGCGTCATAATTTCCATCATCCTGAATTTTTTTCCCGGTATGATTTTCGAGTGTGCCGCGTATGCGGAATGAGATTTCCTGAAGAAGCTGCCACCAGCGTGAACCATAAATACCTGGGTTTTGGCAATCTATATATTCTGCAATCACAGACTTTTCTGGGAGCCGTCTTTGCAGTGCAAAAAGTACAGATGTTTTTCCTGTCTTACGAAGTCCAAATAGCCCAGAATTTTCATTTCGTGTTGAGATTCGCTGAATTAACTCTTGGACAAGCGGCTCTCTCCCATAAAAATATTTATCGTGTTTAATCGGAGACGACATCCCAAATAAATCGAAATTTCCGATTTTAGCTGCTAGTCGTGATCTCAGAAAAAATTCGCCTCGATGTGGATCTTTCAACTCACGAGATTGGATTGGAACAATGACCCAGTCAGTTTGGGTGGCAACCAAATTTTCTGTTTCTACTTCATCACCTTCATGAATTAGGAAAGCAATAACTTTATCAATTCTGTGCTTAAAATCAGGGGATCGAGAGATATTCTCTAAATTGGTGAGTGCTCTAGCGTCAGTAATGTGGTGTGGAGAATAAAGAGCAATGACTTCCTTCTCAAGCCCAAATCGTTCTGATGCATGCTTTTTCGGCTGACACAGCCAAAAAAATTGGCCACCATGCTGATTGCCAAATGTTACATCAAACATTTCATCCAAAGACTTAGCTAGAACCGCTTGGTTGGGTTGATCTTTAAAGAACTTATCAAACGCATCTTGTTTAATTGTCATGATATATCGGTCATCTGTGGAGGTAAGGAATTAAAATGGGCAGCATCGCATTGTTTTTGAACTGGCATGGCGAGCAGCGACTTATCGCGTCTGCGCAAAGAAAATTCGGTGAGATGTGCGGTCAAGCGATTCCCCTTTTAGAACAAGTCGTGTTGCTGGCGATGCTTCCCGTTTGATACGGAAAATTATCTTGCGCCAGTTCCTCGTTCTGGGGATTCCGCTGTGGGCCTCGCGCCGTGCATGCGGTGCGATGTGCGCGGGGCGGAAGTGCAAGTGGAGGCACTGTAGGGGAGTTCGTCGGGGGATGTCAATGACGATGTGAGGGGGATGGCTGGGTGCGATGCTTTGCCGTTGAGGGGGAGGCGATAATTCGGCGCGGTATAATGCGCGCCGTTGTTTTTCGCATAATCTTTCATTCTGGAGTTACCTTGTTCAAGCTCATCGGCATCATCGCGGGTTATTACTTTTTCGGATTCTGGGGCGCGTTGCTCGGGCTGTTCGTCGGGTCGTTCTTCGACCGCATGCGGGCGTATGGCTCCGGCGGGATGAACCCGTTGCAGAACGCGCTGCGCCAGGCGGTGTTCATCGAGACGGTGTTCATCTCGATGGGCAAGCTGGCGAAGGCGGACGGGCGTGTCTCGGAGGACGAGATCGCGCATGTCGAGCAGTTCATGCAGAAGCTGGGCATGACCGCGGATCATCGTCAGCAGGCGATCGCGCTGTTCAAGCAGGGCGCCGAGCCGGAGTTCGATATCGCGCCGACCTATAAGCGTTTCATGGCGGTGTGCGGGCATACGAAGAACCTGAAGCAGGTGCTGCTGGTCTATCTGATCGTGATGGCGCTGGCGGACGGCCATATGCATCCGGCCGAAGAGGCGTTGCTTGCCGACATCGCATCGCGCCTTGGCTACGACCAGGCCGCGTTCAGGCAGATGCTGGATATGGTGCTGAACCAGGCCCACTTCGGCGGCGCGCAGACCAACGCAGCCGAGGCATTGGACGATGCCTACAAGGCGCTGGGCGTGACGAAGGACAGCACCGACGCGGAGATCAAGCGCGCCTGGCGCAAGCTGATGAGCCAGTACCACCCGGACAAGCTGATGGGGCAGGGCGTGCCGGAAGACATGATCGCGATGGCGACCGAGCAGGCGAAGGAGATTCAGCTGGCCTACGACTTGATCAAGAAGAGCCGGAATATCTGAGTCTGGTGAAACGAGCTATCCGTTGCGCAGCACGGTCTGCGCTGTCGCCCAGTAGCGCTTGCGTTCAGGCAGGCCGGTGCGTCCGCCATTGATGCGGATGGATATCTGCTCGAAATCCTTCACATCGTCATCGCCGGGCTGATGGTCGGCCAGCGCGTTTAAACCCAGCCGCTGCCAGTAGTTCGCGGCCGTCAGCGCGGCGACTTCGGGTATGACCACGCGATCCGGGTCGTCTACCAGCGGCAGGTTCAGCGTCTCTCCGGCCAGGCGGTAATTGTCCCTGAAGGTCAGTTGAAACAGGCCGCGGCCGCGATAGCGCCATCCATCCCCGCTAGCCTCATTGCCATTGCCGCCGCGCCCCGCATAGACGAAGTTGGCGAGCTTCTGCGGATTTTTTACGTAGGGTTCGGCGGAGGCCGGTGTCGGGAAGCGTTTCTGCCACACTTTGCACAGGCGTTCGGCTTTCGAGTAGAACAGGCCTTCGGTGAGGCGGGTCGTCTCCGTCGATTCATGGGCCAGCTGCGCAAGGAATGCCGCCATGCGCGACGGCGTGTCGATCTCGAAGCGTTCCATCGCGGCATTCAGCGGATCGATCCACTTGCCGGTGTCGCACAGCGGCATGATGGCCTGGAGCTGGTCTTGGGTGAGTGGCATGCTGGGCGCCTCTCAGTTGATCTTGAAGACCGACTTGTCGATCACGCGATTGATCGTGATGTCGAGCAGCAGCGTTCGATGCGCCGTGAAGAATTGAGCCAACTGATCGGCGTGGAGGTGCAGTCCCCCGGTCTGATCCGCCGCGAGCGAGACGTAGCCTGCCGGGTGATCCGGCGGGCTGTACAGCGGATGTGCGGTAAGGCTGACGAACAGTTCCTTGATGCCGAGATTGTTCCTGATCTTGTCGAACTCATTCATGTCCAGATAAATGGAGCGATATGCGGGATTGTCCTCGTAGGGATGGACGGAGCTGATGAAACGCTCATAGAGTTCTTTCTCGAAATGTTCGTCTGCCGCGCCTGTCCTGTAGAACTCGACGAAATAGTCTTCGACATCCTGATTCAGGTCGTCGCGCAAATAGGTCACGGTGTTCTGCAAGCGGTCGCTGCGCTGGCCGACGGTGGGATCGGTATCGTCTATCCTGGTCTGCCATCGGAACTGCGTGCCGGTCTCGCTGAAATCGGCATCGGAGACGGTCAGTGCGCCCAGGATCAGGTTGCCGGTGTTCTTGTTGCGGGGCCCGCCCGCCTTGAATGCGACCGTGCTGTGATTCTCGCCGTCCAGTATGCCGAACGCGATAGAGCCGTTGACGTGTTTCCATTTGGCGGAAGTGACCCGTTGCTTTTCGCTCAGGACGATCTCCAGTCTGGATGCGTTGAGATTGGCCGTGCTGATACGGACAGTGCCGTCCGAACCATCCTCGTTGGCGATGGCCGCGACACCGCTGTACCCGGTGTTGCCTACCAGCACGGTCCCCAGGATACGGTCGCGTCCGTACCATCGTGCCTGATCGTCGAACAGGTCGCGCTTGGCGAGGTTGAATGTATAAGGCGAACCGAGCTCGAGTCCTTTCAGAATTTGCGTGCCGGTCTGGAAACCCGGCTCGCCCCAGCCCTTGAGGACCCGGCCGATGAAGCTGCGTCCCTTGTGCGCGAGCGGTGAGCCGAAGTTGGCCGGTGCGAGCATGAGCAAGCGTTTTATGGGAACCGTTTCTGGTGTGAAATACTTGGTCATCCAGTCCCGTGCAACCAGTGCGCCGGTGCTGTGTATCACGACATTCACCGAACGGGGGCTGGAAGACAGCCCGGATGCCAGCCAGGCACGTTGCATCGCTACGGCGAGATCGGGGTAGGTCACCTCGTTCTGCATGGATATCCAGTCCGCGAGCCGGATCACAACAGGCGGTGCGCCCAGGTTCTTCTGGATGAACGATGCCAGGTTGTTAAAGGAGGATGATTCGTCGCTCCAACCATGAATGATCACTGTGGGTTCAGACATGAAACCTCCTTTAGGGTTAGCTCAAGTGAGCCTCTTGGAATGGCTTGGCATACGCCAGTGTTCCGGGGGGCGCCGCTAGCACGGCAGCATGCGTGCCGTGCGCGTCGTGGCGGATGTGCAAGTGAGGGTAAACACTACTCCGCTGATTTGTGGTGCGTCAAGCGGTGATGTTCGGGCGATATCAGCGCGGCAGTGTCTTGCCGCTGCGCACTATCCCGGCAAAGTCGTCTGCGGCGAGCGCCTTGCTGAAATAGTAGCCCTGCAGTTCGTCGCAGTCGTTGCCGCGCATGAAGGCCAGCTGGGCTTCGGTCTCCACGCCTTCGGCCACCACGCGCAGCTTCAGGCGGTGCGCCAGGCCGATGATCGCCGAGGCGATCTCGGCATCGTCCGGCTCGGTGACCACGCCGCGCACGAACGACTGGTCTATCTTCAGCGTGTCGATCGGGAAGCGGCTCAGGTAGCCCAGGCTGGAGTAGCCGGTGCCGAAGTCGTCGAGCGAGATCTTCACGCCCAGTTGCTTGAGCCTGTGCATGGTCGCGGTGGCGCGTTTCGGTTCCTGCATCAGCATGCTTTCGGTCAGCTCGATCTCCAGGTGATGGGCCGCGATGCCGTGCCGGTCGAGCGCCTGGGAGAGCTGGATATCGAGGTTGCCGTTGAGGAACTGGCGCGCGGAGATGTTGATCGCGATGCACAGGTCGCCCAGGCCGTCCTCTTGCCAGGCGCGGATCTGTCTGCAGCTTTGCTCGATGACCCAGCTGCCCAGGTCCAGGATCAGGCCGGACTTCTCGGCGATCGGGATGAACTGGGCGGGCGGCACCCATCTGCCGTCCGCCAGTCGCCAGCGCGACAGCGCCTCCGCGCCGACGATGCGGCCGCTGCGCAAGTCCACCTTGGGCTGGTAGTGCAGGGTCAGTTCGTTCTGCAGGATCGCGCGCCGCAAGTCGTTCTCCAGCGCCAGCTTGTTGCGGGCGTCGGCATTCAGTTCCGGGGTGTAGAACGAGAACTGGTTGCGGCCGCTCTCTTTGGCGAGATACATCGCCGCATCGGCATTCTTCATCAGTTCCGAGACGGTCTGGCCGTCCTGCGGGAAGAGGCTGATGCCGATGCTGCCGCCGATGAATACCTCGTGGCCGCTGGGGAGCTGGAACGGTTCGTTCAGCGCGGCGATGAAGTCGCGCGCCACCACGGCGGCATCCTGTGTGTCGTTCAGCATCGAGAGCAGCAGGATGAATTCGTCGCCGCCCAGACGGCCCAGCGTGTCCCCTTCGCGCAGACGCAGCGAGAGGCGCTTGGCTGCCGCGCACAGCAGCTCGTCGCCGACCAGATGGCCGAAGCTGTCGTTGACCTGTTTGAAGTGGTCCAGATCGATGAACAGCACCGCGTCCTGGTGGCCGTGGCGATGCGCCTGTTCCAGTTCCTGCTGGAGCCGCGATTCGACCAGCGCGCGGTTCGGCAATTCGGTCAGCGGGTCGTGGTGGGCCATGTATTCGAGCCTTGCCTGGTTCTCCTTCATCAGCGTGATGTCGGAGAACACCCCGATGTAGCGCACCGGAACCTGCTGGTCGTCGTACACGGTGCTGATCGTGAGCAGCTGCGGGTAGCTCTCGCCGTTCTTGCGGCGGTTCCACACCTCGCCCTGCCAGTAGCCACGCGCGCTGATTTCCTGCCACATCGCCTGGTAGAACGCCTTGTCCGCACGCCCTGCGCTCAGCAGGCTGGGGTTCTTGCCGATGACCTCTTCCGCGCTGTAGCCGGTGATGGTGCTATAGGCGTTGTTGACCGCGATGATCTTCGGTTCGGTATCGGTGATCAGCACGCCCTCATGGGTGTTGCGCATCACCGCAGCCGCTTCGCGCAACTGCTCCTCGGTGAGCTTGCGCTCGGTGACATCCCGCCCGATGATCACCAGTCCGTTGCGCCGGTCGGACGAATCGAACACCGGTACCTTGCGTACCTCGAAATGGCGAGGCTTGCCGTTCTCATCCGGGATGGTCTCGTCGAAGCGCATCAGCTGTCCGGACTGCCAGGTTTTTTCATCGTCTATCAGGCATGCCTCGTGGGCGGCACGGTAAGCGGGGCGCAGCGCGGCCAGTTCCAGCTCGGTCTTGCCCTGCCAGTCGATATCGCGCAGCTTGAACAGCGTCTTGGCGGATTCGTTGGTGACCAGCCAGCGGCTTTCGCCGTCCTTGAAGAAGATCGCGTCGGGAATGGCCTCGATCAGCGCGTTCAGGCGCTTGTTCATGTTGCTGAGCGACTCTTCCGATTTCTTGCGCTCGGTGATGTCCTGTTTGACGGCGATGAAGTGGGTGATTTCGTCGGACTCGGTGCGCACCGGCGTGATCGTCATCTCCTCGTGATAGAGCGTTCCGTCCTTGCGTTTGTTGACGATCTCGCCGTGCCATACGCGGCCCTCGAGTATGGTGCTCCACAGGGCCTTGTAGAATGTTGCGACCTGTTCTCCGGACTTGACCAGATCCCGAATGTGGTTGCCTACCGTCTCTTCCAGCGTGTAGCCCGTCAGTCTGGAGAACGCCGGGTTGGCCCACTGGATTACCGCCTCGCGGTCGGCGATGATGATGGCGTTGTCCGCTGCCGCCAGCGCCGCATCGTGCAGCTGGAACAGGCTGCGCTGCTGGCCGAGCTTGAACAGTTCCTTGCGTTGCACCTGGATGGTTTCGTGCAGGAAGTTCACGTAGCTGCCCTGCAGGGTCTTGACCAGATCGTGGCGCGTCACCAGGCCGAGCAGTTGCTCATGTTGGGTGACCACGAGATGGCGGATCTTGCGACTATCCATCAGTTTGATCGCATCCGGCAGCGTCGTGTCGGGCGGAATGGTGATCAGCGGCGTTTGCGCCACGCCGCCGACCAGTGTGGTGTCGATATCGTCCACGATCTGAGCCAGCCTCACCACGTCGCGTTCGGTGAGTATGCCGTGAGGTGTTTGCTCGCGCGTGACCAGCACGCAGCTGTAGCGGTGCCGGCTCATCAGGCTGATCGCATCCGCCAGGGTGTCGCCGACATCGACCGTGACGATATTCCGCGACATGACCTTTTCGGCGCTCTTGAATTCGGCCAGGTCGCCGGCATCGAGGTGATGCAGGAAGTCGCCTTCGGTGACTATGCCCAGCAGGCAACCGTGTCCGTCCACGACGATCAGATGGCGGAAGCCGCGTTCCTGGAGGATGCGGTAGGCCTCGCGGAAATCGATGTTGGATGAGGACGTGAACGGCGGGACGCTCATCACATCGGCCATCGTCAGCGAGCCTGATCCGCGCCGGTCGGCCAGCAGATGTACGGCATCGCGTTCGGTGAAGATGCCCAGCGGGCGATGCCCGGCGTCTACCGCGACCACGCAGCTGATGCTCAGCGTCGCCATTTTCTCCAGTACTTCGGAGACGGCGGCATGCGGCGGGACGGTCTTGACGGAGGAAGTCAGGATTTCGCTGAGCAGGATCTTTTTCATGGAGCGGGTGGAATGGCTATCTGGCAGCAAGGATACTACAAAGTATGGCCGGGTTGGGGCGAGGGAGAGAGCTTAAATCGTTTTTTTGGGCGGAGTGGCAGGCCGGTCGCCATGTTGAATTCGCTTCCCGTGAAAGCACGACCCAACAAACAAAAACGACACCGAGAGGGTGTCGTTTTTGTTTGTTGGTGGAGGCGGGGGGAATTGAACCCCCGTCCGCAAGTCCTCTACAGGCAGTTCTACATACTTAGCCTGGCTGTTTAGTTTAATCCAGTACACGCCAACCGGCGGGCTGGTACTGGACGAGTCACCTTGTTTCTAGCTTCGAGCAAAGTGACCCTGCCCGACACGATTTCATGTATTTACCTCACTCATCTCCGTCTTGCGACTTCGAGCCACTCCATGAACAGCGTGGTGTGAG
>FZPV01000053.1_pt1 | contig 79553 bp, 77 predicted proteins | sample 1534821 | NCBI WGS metagenome assembly FZPV01 (sample SAMEA104161955, study PRJEB21768) | metagenome | isolation source: underground water
CTGTCCAGCGGCATGCGCGAGGCGCCGGACGTGCTGATGATAGGCGAGGTACGCGACCGCGAGACCCTCAAACACGCGCTGATCTTCGCGCAGACCGGGCATCTGTGCCTGACCACGCTGCACGCCAACAACAGCTACCATGCGCTGAACCGCATCGTGAACTTCTTCCCCTACGACTCGCGCCAGAGCGTGCTGTCCGACCTGTCGATGTGTTTGCGCGCGGTGATCTCGCAACGCCTGGTGCGCGGCGTGAACGGCAAACAGATACCCGCCGTCGAGATCCTGCTGAACACCTCGCTGATCGCTGACCTGATCAAGAACGACGAGATCGACAAGATACGCGACGCGATCGAGAAGAGCGTCTCGGCCGGTTCGCAGACTTTCGAACAGGCGCTGTACCGGCTGTTCAAGGCCGGACAGATCACCAAGGAAGAGGCGATGCGCAACGCCGATTCGGCCAGCAACCTGTCCACGCTGATCGATTTCTCGGAACGCACCCACACCATGAAAGTGCCGGTGTTCGACCCCAATCAGGCCGCACCGCAAAGCGCGGAAACCCCATCCGACTTCAGCGCCATCAAACTGAATCTGGATGAACCCAAGTGACGCCCGCGATGAAGTTATACGGCATCCCCAACTGCAACACGGTCAAGAAGGCACGCGACTGGCTGGCTCAGCATGACATCGCGGTCGAGTTCCACGATTTCAAGAAACACGGACTGGATGCCGGTACCGCGCAAAACTGGCTCGAACAGGCCGAGTGGGGCAAGCTGGTCAATCGCAGCGGCCTGACCTGGCGCGGCCTGCCGGAAGAACGCAGGCAACAGATCTGCGACGGCGCGACCGCCCTCGCGCTGATGCTGGAAAAACCCAGCGTGATCAAGCGTCCGCTGCTGGAACAGAACGGCACGCTGCTGCAGGTCGGTTTCGACGCAGCGGCTTATGCAAAAATCCTTAATGTGAAAGTCTGACTCCCTCATGTCTGAAACCCTGCAACTCGCAAAACAACTGATCTCCCGCCACTCCCTCACGCCGCAGGACGACGGCTGCCTCGACCTCATCGGCACGCGCCTCGCGGCGCTCGGCTTCGGCCTAGAGAAGATACGCTGCGGCGAGGTGGACAACCTGTGGGCGCGGCGCGGCAGCGACGGCCCGCTGGTGTGCTTCGCCGGACATACCGACGTGGTGCCGACCGGCCCCGTGAACAAGTGGGACAGCGACCCGTTCACGCCCACCGTGCGCGACGGCATGCTGTACGGGCGTGGCGCATCCGACATGAAAGGTTCGCTGGCCGCGTTCGTCACGGCGATCGAAGCGTTCGTCGCGAAACATCCGCAGCATCGCGGCTCCATCGCGCTGCTGCTGACCTCGGACGAGGAAGGCATCGCGGTGGACGGCACGGTGCGCGTCGTGGAAGCCTTGCAGGCGCGCAACGAGCGCATCGATTACTGCATCGTCGGCGAGCCGACCTCGGTCAGCAAGACCGGCGACACGATCAAGAACGGGCGGCGCGGTTCGCTGTCCGGCGTGCTGACCGTGAAGGGCGTGCAGGGCCACATCGCCTATCCGCATCTGGTCAAGAATCCGATCCATCTGGCTTCGCCCGCGATCGCCGAGCTCGCCGCGACCACATGGGACGAGGGCAACGAATATTTTCCGCCGACCTCCTGGCAGATCTCCAACATCCACGGCGGCACCGGCGCGACCAATGTGGTACCGGGCACGGTGGAGATATTGTTCAATTTCCGCCACTCCACCGCCAGCACCGTGGATAGCCTGAAGAGCAGAGTCCATGCGATCCTGGACAAGCACGGCCTGGAATACGACTTGCAGTGGGAGATGTCCGGCAAGCCCTACCTGACCCCGCGCGGCGACCTGGTCGATGCGGTGGCGGCAGCCATCAAACAGGTACAGGGCATCGAAACCGAACTCTCCACCAGCGGCGGCACCTCCGACGGACGCTTCATCGCCGACATCTGCCCGCAGGTGATCGAGCTCGGCCCGCTCAACGCCACGATACACAAGATCAACGAATGCGTGGCCGTGGCCGATCTGGACGCGCTGTCCGACATCTACCGCCTGACGCTGGTCAAGCTGCTGGCAGCGTGAGCGCCTCCGACAAACACTTTGCAGACATCCCAGGGCTAACCCCATGAATAATTACTTTTCCGGCGCATTGGCTCATTTGCACACGGTGCGCGACCATCTGCGTTTCGCGGTGAGCCGCTTCAACCAGGCCAAATTGTTCTTCGGCCACGGCAGCAGCGATGCCTATGACGAAGCGGCCTACCTGATCCTGCACACGCTGCACCTGCCTCTGGACAATCTGGAGCCGTTCCTCGATGCGCACCTGACCGACAGCGAACGCACCGAAGTGCTGAACATCATCCAGCGGCGCGTCGAACAGCGCATCCCGGCGGCCTACCTGACCCACGAGGCATTCCTGGGCGACTTCAGTTTCTATGTGGATGAACGCGTGATCGTGCCGCGCTCGTTCATCGCCGAACTGCTGCGCGAACGGCTCGCCCCCTGGATCGCCGAACCGGAAGAGATCGGCAGCGTGCTCGACCTGTGCACAGGCAGCGGCTGTCTCGCGATCCTCGCCGCGCATGCGTTCCCGAACGCCAGCGTGGATGCGGTGGATCTGTCACCATCGGCACTGGCGGTCGCGGAGCGCAACGTCGCCGACTACGGCCTGCAGGAACGCCTGAACCTGATCGAGTCGGATCTGTTCGCCAAGCTCGGCGACAAGCGATACGACCTGATCATCAGCAACCCGCCCTACGTGGATGCCGAATCGGTCGCCGCGCTGCCGCAGGAATACCTGCACGAACCGGAACTGGCACTCGGCAGCGGTAACGACGGCCTGGACGCCACGCGCGTGATCCTCGCACAGGCCGCGCAGCACCTCACCGACAACGGCATCCTGATCGTCGAGATCGGCCACAACCGCGACGCGCTGGAAGCCGCCTACCCCCACCTGCCGTTCACCTGGCTGGACGTGACTGCTGGCGACCAGTTCGTGTTCATGCTGCACAAGAACGATCTGCTGTAACGTGAACCTTTTTGGAAATCCAGAATTTTGGGATGAAGCGCAAGGAGCCGCGCAGCGAATGACGAGACATACCGCAAAGGTAGGCGAGGAATGAGTGACAACAAAGTTGCGGCGAAGACTTACCTTCAGGTTAGTCGTAGCCAACACGCGACGCCACGGTTCGCCCAAAAAATGGATTTGGTAGAGCATTACGAAAATTTTCCGGTCGCGTCGATCCTGATGCCCAAGCGGCTGCGCAAGCCGGTTGCGGCGATCTACCATTTCGCGCGCGCGGCGGACGACATCGCCGACGAAGGCGTGCTGCCCAACGACGAACGCCTGCGACAGCTCGACGCATTCTGCGCCGAACTGAAACGCATCGAAGCGAACGAGACGCCGCTGACGCCGCTGTTCCAGAACCTCGCCGCGACCATCCGGCAACACGCGCTGCCGATGCAGCCGTTTTACGACCTGCTCGATGCGTTCGCGCAGGACGTGGTGCAGAAACGTTACAAGAACTTCGCCGAACTGCAGGATTACTGCCGCCGCTCCGCCAACCCGGTTGGCACGCTGATGCTGCATCTGTACGGCGAAGCCACGCCGGTCAACATCGCCTACTCGGATGCGATCTGCACCAGCCTGCAGCTGATCAACTTCTGGCAGGATGTCGCGAAGGACTATGCGATCGCACGCATCTACCTGCCGCTGGACGAGATGGCGCAATACGGCGTCGGCGATGAGCAGATCGCGCAAGGCATCACCAACGATGCCTGGCGGAGGCTGATGCAGTTCCAGGTGCAGCGCGCGCGCGCGATGATGTTGCAAGGCGCGCCGCTCGGCAGCATCCTGACCGGACGCATCGGGCTGGAGATGCGCATGATCATCGCCGGCGGACTGCGCATACTCGACAAACTCGAACATGTGCAATACGACATGTTCCGCCGCCGCCCGGTATTGCGCCCGTTCGACTGGCTGATCATGCTGGCGAAAAGCGCGCCCCACTCATACTGAATACCATGACTCCAGACCAATACTGCCAGGACAAGGCCGCCGCGAGCGGCTCCAGCTTCTACTACAGCTTCCGTTTCCTGCCGCCCGAGAAACGCCGCGCGATCATCGCGCTGTACGCCTTCTGCCGCGAGGTGGACGATGTGGTGGACGAGTGTACGGATGAACACGTGGCGCGCACCACGCTCAACTGGTGGCGCGGACAGGTGGCGGAAATCTACGGCGGCAAGCCGCAGCATCCGGTCGCGCAGGCGCTGGTTCCGATCGTGCAACAGTTCAACCTGGCGCAGGAGCATCTGCTCGAAATCATCGACGGCATGGAGATGGATATCGACCAGCCGCGCTATCCGGATTTCAAGTCGCTGCAACTGTATTGCTACCGCGTCGCGTCCGTGGTCGGGCTGTTGTCGGTCGAGATCTTCGGCTATACCGACCGCCAAACGCTGAAGTACGCGCATGACCTCGGCATCGCGTTTCAGCTCACGAACATCATCCGCGATGTCGGCGAGGATGCGCGGCGCAACCGCATCTACCTGCCGATGGACGAGATGCAGCAGTTCGGCGTGACGGCGGCAGACATCCTGAACGCGCGCGAAACGGAAAACTTCCAGAAGCTGATGTCGTTCCAGATCGAACGCGCGCAGCGCTACTACAAGCAGGCGCTGGAACACCTGCCCGCAGCGGACCGCAAGACGCAGCGCACCGGCCTGATCATGGCCGCCATCTACCGCGCCACGCTGGATGAAGTGGCCGCCAGCGGCTGCCATGTGCTGACAGAACGCATCTCGCTCACGCCGACCTACAAGTTGTGGCTGGCTTTCAAGACCTGGTTGAAAACATAAAAGAATAGACAGCACTTAAGGTGTAACGCTCAATGATCACCAGAAGGATCAGATTGGTAACCACATCAAGAGCGAGATCACTTCGACGTGAGATGACGGATGTCGAACGTGTACTGTGGCGTGCTTTACGTGGGAAACAATTTCCTGATCACCGTTTTCGTCGCTAGCATCCAATTGGACGATACATCGCCGACTTCGCCTGCATCGAACAAAAACTGGTGGTCGAGCTTGATGGAGGCCAGCATCAGGAGCAGATCGCTTACGATGAACAAAGGGCAGCCACGTTACTGGCACAAGGCTGGCAAGTCCTGCGCTTCTGGAACAATGATGTTTTGAATAATTTGGATGGCGTATTGACAACGATAGCGGAAAAATTAACGGTTCTACCCCCACCCTAGCCCTCCCCCTGCAAGGGGGAGGGAATGAGGGTATCGCAATGTGCAGCATGGCAATATGAGCTTCACTCGAAACCAGTCCCTTCCCCCTTGCAGAGGGGGAGAGCGTAGCGAGGGGGCAATTAGGATGGGGGTAGAAACCCCAAAAAACTGCCCATGACAAACCAATGAACAACCATCAAGCCACTCACGTTGCGATCATCGGCGGCGGCTATGCGGGCATGGCCGCCGCAGTCGCGCTGGCCGGGCGCGACATCCCCGTCACGGTGTTCGAGAGCGCCAGACAGCTCGGCGGACGCGCGCGCGGCGTGCTGCACAACGGCACGCAACTGGACAACGGCCAGCATCTGCTGCTCGGCTGCTACCGCGAGACCCTGCGCCTGATCGAATTCGTCGGCGGCGACATCGAACGGGACTTCCTGCGCCTGCCGCTGCAGCTCGATCTGCATCATGAATTTTCGCTCAAGGCGCCGCGCCTGCCCGCCCCGTTACATTTGTTAATGGCGCTGCTCGGCGCACAGGGCCTGTCGTTCAGTGAACGGCTGAACGCCGCACGCTTCATGCTCGCATTGCGCCGCATGAATTTCCGCCTGACACAAGACATCACAGTCGCCGAACTGCTGGCGCTGCACGGGCAGGATGCCGATCTGACGTTCAAACTATGGGAGCCGCTGTGCATCGCCGCGCTGAACACGCCGGTCCGCAAGGCTTCCGCGCAGGTGCTGCTGAACGTGCTGCGCGACGCGCTGAACCGGAGCCGCGCCGACAGCGACATGCTGCTGCCGCGCCTCGATTTCACCGCGCTGTTCCCGCAGCGTGCCGCCTCGTATATCGGGCAGCGCGGCGGCGAGGTGTTCGTATCATGCGGCGTGGAAGCGATCATGGCCCACGACACCCACATCGAACTGGTCACCGCGCAGGGCAACCGCCCATTCAGCCATGTGATCTGCGCCGCACCACCTGCGGTCGCCGCGAAACTGTTGCATACTGTTCCATTACTCAAAGATACCGTCGCGCAGATCGAGGCGCTGGAACACCAGCCTATCTACACCCTGTATCTGCAATACCCCGCTCACGTCACGCTGCCGCACGCGATGCTCGGCCTGCACCAGCGCTATAGCCAATGGCTGTTCGACAAGGGGCGCATCGCTGGCCAGCATGGGTTGCTCGCCGCCGTGATCAGCGCGGAAGGCCTGCATCAGGAATTGTCCCAGGACGAGCTGGCGCACAGGGTCATCGCCGAACTGCGCGAGGAGTTCGGCATCAGCGCAGCTCCGGAGTGGTTCAGGGTCATCGCCGAGAAGCGCGCCACTTTCTGCTGCGCGCCTAACCTGCAACGCCCCTCGCAGCAAACCACCCTGCCCCGCCTGCTGCTGGCGGGCGACTACACCGCAGGCGACTATCCGGCCACACTGGAAGGCGCGGTGCAGAGCGGCCTGCGCTGCGCCGATCTCCTGACCACCGCGAGCATCGCCTCAAGCTTTCCGGAACCCGGCCGATAAGGTAATCAGGCACGGCGTTTAAAGCCGGACGGCAGCACCGCCGGACACAGTGCCCCAACCAGACGCTCGGTTCCAATCGGAGGCTATCATGCTCGAAATACTGGTCTATTATCACGATGTATTGCGTTATTCCATTCTGGGCGACTGGAACAAGGTCAACGAGTTGCAGCAGCAAGGCTATTACGTGAAGGTCAAAGTCCCGCAGAATCCGCGCTGACCCGAGCCCGAGTTCTGCTCAGCCGCGCCGGCCCGGGCGGAAATACGCGGCATTGTCGTAATACGCCGCGTCCGCATTCTCCGCCGCCCAGCCCGGCACACCCAGCAACGGCACAGGAGACAGATCGCGCGTGCTGCGGCAATGTTCCGGTGCAGCCAGATAGCCCGCCAGCAGTTCATCCAGATGCGTCAGCTGTTGCGCCAGCGGCCAATTGAAGAATGCCGGTTCCACCGCCAGCAACAGCCCCTGCCCCGTCATGCCGATGTAGGGATTCAGCGCCTTCTCGTACAGGCCGTGGCCGAACAGATAGAAACCCATCTTTGTCTGCACCTGCTCACGCCGCTGCCAGAACAACTCCCGCCACTGGAAATCTTTCAGCAGTGTCGCCAGTTCCGCATCGGCACAGGCCACGATCACGCCCGATTCATCCAGCAGCGTATTCACGTCGCGCACGGCGCCGCGCTGGCTGCGGGGCGCCGCCGCGTCCGTCACACCAGCATTCGTCAGCACCTCGTAATGCCGCGCATTGATCACCGCCTTGGCTTTGGGGAAGGTCAGCCACACCAGCGCATTGAGCAGGTCATGCCAGTTGACGGCGCGCGTCGGCACCTCACCCTTCAGATAGCAGCGCGGCTCGTATTGCGCCTCGAACGGCAGCTTGCCGTATTCCTGCGCGACGAAGCGCAGCGGCAATCCACTCTTTACGGTGACGGGTGTCTGGCAGGCATCAAGCAGCGCATTGCAGTCCTGCAAGGTGGGGAAGGCATCGCCCTCAATATCGGCGAGTATCGGATGCAGCGGGGCGAACAGCGGCGATTGCAGCAACGCGTCCCTGTTCCATTCGGGAGCTTGTTTCATGCGCAGCAGTGTAACCGAATCAGCCCACCTCCTCGAGCGGAAGCGGCGGCGCCACGCCCGCGCGCACCGCCGCCTCGTCCAGCGTAGGCGAACACAGCTCGATGAAGCGGTAGGCGAAACTGCGCAGGTAGTGGCCGCGCCGCAACGCGATATAGGTCGTGTTCGCACCGAACAGATGCTCGCATTTCAGCAGACGCAGGTCGGTGTCCTTGGCCGGGTTGAACGCCATCGAGGCGATGATGCCGATGCCCATGCCCAGCTCGACGTAGGTCTTGATCACGTCCGCATCCAACGCCGACATCACGATGTCCGGCGTGAGCCCCGCCTCGGCGAACGACTGGTCGATCTTGGCGCGCCCGGTCAGCCCTTCGTGATACGTGACGATGGGATATTCGGCGAGTGCCTGCAACGTCAGCGGCTGTACCTGCTCCAGCGGATGCCCTGCCGGCACGATCACGGTGTGATGCCAGGAGTAATACGGGAACGTATCCAGCTTGGGAACATCGTGCAGCGCCTCGGTCGCCACGCCGATGTCGGCCTCGCCGTTCAGCAGCATGCTCACGATCTCGCTCGGCCCGGCCTGATGCAGTTTGAGATGCACCTTGGGAAAGCTCTTCTTGAACTCGGTGATCACGGTCGGCAGCGAATAGCGGGCCTGCGTATGCGTAGCGACCACGGTGAGCTGGCCTTCGTCGCGCTGGCTGTACTGCTCGACCAGGTTCTTGATGTTGTTCGCGTCGAGCAGGATGCGCTCGACGATCTCCAGCAGCTCGCGCCCCGGATCGGTCAGGCCGAGCAGGCGCTTGCCCTTGCGCACGAACAGCTCCACGCCCAGCTCATCCTCCAGATCCTTGATGTGCTTGGACACGCCGGACTGCGAGGTGAACAGCGCGTTGCCCACCTCGGTGAGGTTGAAGTTGCAGCGCACCGCCTCGCGGATGATGCGCAATTGCTGGAAGTTCATTTGGTTTGCCTTTCTGCTAAATTGGGTTTGGCTGAGTGCAAGGCTTCTACCCCCATCCCAATTGCCCCCTCGCTTGGCTCTCTCCCTCTGCAAGGAGGAAGGAGCCAGTTCCCTCCCCCTTGCAGGGGGAGGGCTAGGGAGGGGGTAGAAATTGTCCGAATCACTAAAACTTATGAAGTGAATCTAAGCCGCAGCCCCCTCAAACACCCTGAATTGCCGTGGCCGGATGTATACCCTGTCTCCGGCAGCCAGCGGTGCGGCATCGAAGCACTCGCGGCTCAGCTCGATCTCGATGAACTCGCTGCCGGCATCCAGAGCCACTTCCACGCGCACGATAGCACCGATCGCGCGCACCAGTTTAACCTCTACCAGCAGCGCGGTGTTGTCCTGCGCGATGCGGCTGATGTCGATGTCGTGCGGGCGCACATAGGCTACCGCGTCGCCATGCTGTTCCGTCCACGGCGCATGGTCGCGGCTGTGGAACAGGTTCACGTTACCGATGAACTGGTACACGAATGGCGTGGCCGGCGCGGCATAGACCTCATCCGGCGTGCCGATCTGTTCGATCCTGCCCTTGTTCATCACCACCACGCGGTCGGCCACTTCCAGCGCCTCTTCCTGGTCGTGCGTGACGAAGATGCTGGTGATGTGCAGCTCGTCGTGCAGGCGGCGCAGCCAGCGGCGCAACTCCTTGCGCACCTGCGCGTCGAGCGCGCCGAACGGCTCGTCCAGCAGCAATATCTTGGGCTCGACGGCGAGCGCGCGCGCCAGGGCGATTCGCTGGCGTTGCCCGCCGGAAAGTTGCGCGGGGTAGCGGTCGTGCAGAAAATCCAGTTGCACCAGACGCAGCAGTTCATGCACGCGGCGCTTGATCTCCGCTTCGTTCGGGCGCTCTTTCTTGGGCTTCACGCGCAGGCCGAAGGCGACGTTTTCAAATACCGTCATGTGGCGGAACAGCGCGTAGTGCTGAAACACGAAGCCGACATTGCGCTCGCGCGCATCGCGCTGCTGCACATCCTCGCCGTGGAACAGCAGCCTGCCGGAATCGGCCAGCTCCATGCCGCCGATGATGCGCAACAGCGAGGTCTTGCCGCAACCGGACGGGCCGAGCAGCGCCAGCAGCTCGCCGCTGTTCACTTCCAGGTTGATATTGTCCAGCGCCTTGTACGCACCGAAGTGTTTGTTCAGGTTTTCAATCGTGATGCTCATCGTGATGCTCCGGTTTTGTAGGGGCGCGATTCATCGCGCCCCAGGTCTAATTTAAAATTCAGGGCGCGATGAATCGCGCCCCTACTTACGCTCCGTGCAAAGGTTCGCCGCTGCGTTTCGCCTGCCACTCGACCAGCGCCTTCACCAGCAACGTGACCAGCGCCAGCAAGGCCAGCAGCGAGGCCACGGCAAAGGCCGCGACAAAGTTGTATTCGTTGTACAAAATCTCGACATGCAGCGGCATCGTGTTGGTCATGCCGCGGATGTGGCCGGACACCACCGACACCGCGCCGAATTCGCCCATGGCACGCGCGTTGCACAGGATCACGCCGTACAGCAGGCCCCACTTGATGTTGGGCAGCGTCACGCGCCGGAAGGTCTGCCAGCCGGAAGCGCCCAGCGACACCGCCGCCTCCTCTTCTTCCTTGCCCTGCGCCTGCATCAGCGGGATCAGCTCGCGCGCGATGAACGGGAAGGTGACGAAGATGGTGGCCAGCACGATGCCGGGTACCGCGAAGATCAGCTTGATGTCGTGCGCCTGCAGCCACGGGCCGAACCAGCCCTGCGCGCCGAGCAACAGCACATAGACCAAGCCGGACACCACCGGGCTGACCGCGAACGGCAGGTCGATCAGCGTGATCAGCAGGCTCTTGCCCTTGAACTCGAACTTGGCGATCGCCCACGCCGCAGCGACGCCGAACACCAGGTTGGCCGGCACTGCGATCGCCGCGGCGATGAATGTCAGCTCGATCGCCTCCCACGCATCCGGCTCCTGCAGCGCCTCCCAGTACAAATCCCAGCCCTTGCTGAACGCCTCGTAGAACACCGCGAACAGCGGCAGGCCGAGGAACAGCAACAGGTAGGTCAAAGCCACGCCGACCAGTAGCAGCGTCACCGGTAGCGACTCTTGTGTGGAGATTTTTCTAGTTATTGAAACTTGAGGCATCAGTATTCCAATTCAGTTTTAGCAATCTGTTCCTTCCCCCTTGCAGGGGGAGGGGATGTTGTGGCACATGGATTGCATTAGCGAGCCACCCTTCTGGAACTCCACCATTGCAGCACATTGATCGCCAGCAACAACGCGAACGAGATCAGCAGCATCGCCACCGCGATCGCCGTCGCGCCCGCATAGTCGTACTGCTCCAGCTTCGCGACGATCAGCAGCGGCGCGATCTCGGAGATGTACGGCATGTTGCCCGCGATGAAGATCACCGAGCCGTATTCGCCGATCGCGCGCGCGAAGGCCAGCGCGAAACCGGTCAGCAGCGCCGGATAGATCGCGGGGAAGATCACGCGGCGGAACACGTCCCAGCGCCCCGCCCCCAGGCTGGCCGCCGCCTCTTCCACCTCGGCCTCGACGTCCGCCAGCACCGGCTGCACCGTGCGCACCACGAACGGCAGCCCGATGAAGGTCAGCGCGACCACGATGCCCAGCGGGGTGTAAGCCACCTTGATGTCATGCGCGGCGAAATACTGGCCGAGCCAGCCGTTCGGCGCATACAGCATCGCCAGCGTAATGCCCGCCACGGCGGTCGGCAGCGCGAACGGCAAGTCCACCAGCGCATCCACGATGCGCTTGCCGGGGAAGCGGTAGCGCACCAGCACCCATGCGACGACCAAGCCGAAGACAGCATTGATGACCGCCGCCGCAAAGGAGGTTAAAAAAGTCACGCGCAGCGAAGCCACCACACGGTCGCCGGTGACAACGTCCCAGAAACCGCCCCAGCCCAGCGTCGCGGTCTTGAAGAACAGCGCGGACAGCGGGATCAGCACGATCAGCGAGAGATACAGCAGCGTAAAACCCAGCGCCAGATTGAATCCGGGCAGCACGCTGTGCGCTTTGAATCGAGACATCGCTTATTCCTGTGATTGGATAAGCGCGCAGTCTATAGAGGCAGGTAAACCATGAAAAATAATAAATCCTGCATTGAATAGCAGTTTTTGGAATAAAGGATATTTCAGACTTTCAGGACCCGCGCGCATGGTCAAAACAACCCGAGTCCGGTACATTGCAAGCCATCCGCGCATATTTGAACAATCATGGCACGCCGCAACCACTACCACGTCTACGTGATCGAACTGTCGAAAGACGTCCTGTATGAAGGAAAATTCAAGAAGTGCAACCCCGGCTACATCCCAGGCAAGCCCTGCGTCTATGTCGGCATGACCGGACTGGACCCCGACCTGCGCTTCGACAAACACAAGGCCGGCATCCAGTCCAACCGCTACGTCAAGGAATACGGACTGCGCCTGTTGCCCGACCTCTACGAGGGATTCAACCCGATGTCCTATGACGAGGCGCGCGACAGGGAAGTCGAAGTGGGCATCGACCTGCGCGAAGCCGGGTTCGGGGTGTGGCAGGCCTAAAGTCGCCACGGCTTAAGCAGTTGATGAATCACGTCACCAAGCATACTATCCTGCACACTTGAAACAACGCCCACCATGTCCAACCTGACAGCCCGTGATCTGAGAACCAAAGGCATTATCGCCATTGAGTCCGCGCTGGCGAAGCACTCGACAGCCAATGCAACTGCCCCCTACCCCATTTAATGGGACTTCAGAATCACCGACACCGATTTTGCTATGTTTTATATAATGCGCCGCTAGTTATCTATTCTAATGAGGTGAGCCTTGGTGGAAAAATACGATAGTGCCGCTGTTAGACATTTCGAAGATGCAAAATTATTAATGGCATCTGGCAAATTGGATAATGCAGGACATTTAATAGGCTTTGCAGCAGAATGCGCCATAAAGCATCGAATATTGACTTTCAAATCGGGACAGTCGAGTCCCCACGGACACTTACCAGAATTCCTTACAATTGCTCGCAAACACCTTAGTGGCCGTGGAAACCACCCTAGTATGTTCAATATTGTAAAAGCAAATATATTCAGCGGATGGCACGTTAATCGGCGTTATTATCAGACTGGAAATACGCAACAGGCCGAGCTTGACACTTGGTTTGATGTAGCAAAACGCTTGATTGCCACAGCAGGTATTAAGGAACGCCAATGACATCTCTCGTACGTTTCGATGACTCTCTCCCTGTTTTTTCTGCTTTGGTACAGCAAGAGTGGGGAATAGAGGCAATTGCTGAAAACATATTCCTGCGTGATGTTGCAGGACGACTAACCTTCGTCGTACTTAACGAAAAATATTCTACAGATGAGAGAGTAGCTCTTGCATCAAAAGCAAGTTCAGCCCTCGGACACTATGTCGATACAGATGGATTCTCTGTTGCTACCCCAGATGAACTGTTCGATGATCGCCTGAAAAATATTGCGAAAGCTAGAAAAGTTCGCTTGAGCAGTAATGTTTTTTCGGGGGAAGTTTTGCTGGTTGACAGAAGAATAGTTGGTGCAGATTGGCTTCGTGATATAGCACCTACGGCAACTCCACCTCTACGTCTCGTCTTCGCAAGTATTAAGGGGGGGGTTGGCCGATCAACGGCATTATGTGTCTTAGCAGCCCATCTTGCCGCACAGGGGCGCAGGGTGCTTGCAATCGACATGGATATTGAGGCTCCTGGGCTTGGCAATATGTTGCTACCAGGTCATACGTTACCAACGTATGGACTGCTTGATTACCTTGTAGAACAAAGTTTTGGCCCACTTGATGACCAGTTTTATGCAGACTTGGTTGGGGCATCGTGGCTTGGTGGTGGCCGGGGGCGAGTTGATGTTGTCCCAGCTATTGGTCAACGTTCACTCAACAATCCTGCAAATGTACTTGGAAAAATTGCGCGCGCATATTTGGACGGCGGCGATTCGCATGGGTCAGAGGACTTGAGTACTGAGCCACTTAGCTTCACGGATCACATGCGAGCTCTTATTGATCGCCTTGCAACCCCATCACGCTATGACATAGTTCTAATTGATGCTCGTGCGGGACTCCACGAAACAACTGCAACAGCAGTTGTAGGTTTGGGAGCTGAAATTCTATTCTTTGGTATTGACCAACCACAAACATTTGCTGGTTATGAATTGCTGTTCTCGCATCTATCCACGCTACCCGTTGATGCCCAAGATGATTGGCGTAATCGCTTGAAATTTATCCAAGCCAAGGCATCTGACAGTCCAGCCAAACGTAATGAATTTTCTCAAAACATGAGTGAATTATTTAGAAAATACATTTGGCCTTCTGACTCGCTTGTTTCCAACCAGATAGATATAGAACCTCTTAAGGATACCTTCGATGTTGAATGGGCTGAGGATGTGCAATCTGAAATAGCAAACGTGGACGAAGATGATATACCAGCACCAATTATCACTATCCTGAATGACAATCGGTTCAGTTCTTTCGACCCATTGGCAGACCCAGATTCTCTTGCTGCACGAGTATATTCCGCCACCTTTGGCGATTTTCTATCAACGACCACAGAGATGGTTGATAATTCTTTAACCAAAGGTTGAACATAATGAATCCGTCAGATTTTCTCGCTATTCGCAATGCCCTGTCGGCTTTGCCATCCGATCATGATGCTTCAGGGCAACATCGTCCAACTGTTGAAGAAATTTTCACACCTGAGCAACATGCGAATGCTTTAGATCCCAATACACCAGTAGTTGTTGGCGCACGAGGAACGGGAAAGAGTTTTTGGGCTGGTGTGCTTGAGCATGACGACACGAGGAGCGTTGCTGCTTTAGCATATCCAAACCTTGGCTTAGATCGACTTATCGTTCGCCCTGGCTATACTGGCTTCGCAGTTGATGACGTTGTAACGCAAAAGATAATTGATGCCCGCGTACCCGTGGGCAAGGAAGAAGAGACAGCCTCCGACTTCTGGCAAGCCGTTATCCTCCGAGCTGCCAAGTCGGCGCTTAACCATGAAGATGAGAAGCCAACTATCCGTCATCTCATGGAGCAATATGCCGATCCAGAAGACTGGAATAAAGAGATAAAGTCCCTCGACGATAGGCTGACAAAATCAGGGCATACGCTCCTCGTAACATTTGATGCCTTAGATACAGTTTCTCGTGAGTGGAAAAGATCAAGTCTTTTGATCGATGCACTTTTTGAAGTAATCTGGTCACTACGCGCAAGGCGTTCTATTCGAGCTAAAGTATTCATTCGTCCAGAGCAATTGAACGACGATACTTTGCGCTTTGTCGAGCTGCCCAAATTACGCAGCGGCCGAGTCGAACTTGTCTGGACGCAAGATGAATTGTATGGGCTTTTATTCTGGCGTCTTGCGACGCCGACCTCAGATCATGGTAAATTTTTTAACAAGTTAGCATTGCAAATAGGGGCTCCTATCCCATCCAGTTTAACTACACATCGTCACCGTTGGCCGCTCATTATTGACTCCGATGTTCAGAGAGAAGCAATGGCGCTAATAGCTGGGCCATACATGGGGAGCAGTAAAAAAAGAGGGGGGACTTATGACTGGCCCTACAATCACCTAGGAGATGCTAATGGCAAAGTAACACCTAGGAGTTTCATCAAGCTATTCGTTGAGGCAGCCAAATTTGGCGCTGCGCCAGTCGACCAGGTCATCACGGCTGATGGAATACGCCACGGTCTTCGCGAAGCCTCTAAAGTTCGCGTTGATCAACTCGGTATCGAATACCAATGGGTGAAAAGGGCATTAGCCCCATTAGCAGGGCTGACTGTCCCATGCACACTAAATGCAATTGCGGATCGATGGTCGGAGACCAACACTATCAAGCTAATCCTGAACGCTTCGGCCAACCCGGAAACTGGATTTTTACCTCCTTTCCCACCAAGATCTAAGGGGGATCACGATGAGTTGCTTGCAACCGCGATGGAACGGATTGGGCTGTTCTCTCCTCGCGCCGATGGTCGTATAGACATACCAGATTTATTTCGTGTTGCCGCAATGATGCTAAAAAGAGGTGGGACGACACCAACCCAAAAACGTTGAGTACTCACATTCCATACCTCAAACAGGCTACTGCACGAAAGTTTTCCGCGTTAAAAACGAGGAAGCCCCGGCAAAATTTTCCGGGGTTTTTTCTTTCCAACTGAGCTTCTGATTTACTTGCGCACCAACTGCCTCACCACCCCCTCCAATCGGTCGATCTCTTCGTGAAAAACAGGGGCAATCATGCCCCTGTAAACCGGGTGTTGCACCCGGGAGGAGAGAAACATCTCAGGCGGCTAGCGGCTCAACTACCGGGAATGCCGGTTGACCGATGTGATAGCCCTGCAAGCCATCCGCGCCGGAACGCAGCGCGATGTCGGCTTGCCCGAGCGTTTCGATGCCTTGAACCACCACCCTCGCACCGTTGTTGTGGAAGATGTTCACGAGACCGTACACCACGCCCTTCCCGCCCACGGCATGTTCCGCATCGCGAATCAGGCTGCCTTCCAGCTTAACGATGTCCGGCTCCAACTTGAGCACACGCTCCAGATTGGCGCGGCCCGGCAGGAAATCGTCTATCGCAACCTTGTAGCCGACGCTGCGGAAGTTACTCACCGCCTCGTGCAGACGCTGTTTGTCTGCCACCGCATTCTCGGCGATCTCGATCACGACACGCTCCGGCGGTACCGAGTAGTAATGCAGTATCTGCTCGAAGGTGCGCCCGTGATCGCTGACCCTGGTCAGCAGGCGCGGATGCACATTCAGGAACAGCAGCTCGTCCGATGCGAAGCTGCGCGCATGGTTCAGCAGGTGCAGGGTGCGCAGCAGCCGGTCGAACTGCACCAGACTGCGCGCCTGCTCGGCCCGCTCGAATGCGGCATGTGCGGTGAAGGCCGTCACATCATGGGTAGCGGCGCGCAACAGGGCTTCGCGCCCCAGTACCTTGTCGCTTGCCGCATCCGCAATCGGCTGGAACACGCTGGTCAGACCGATGCCCAGGAATTCGCACGCCAGACCTTGCGCCGTTTCGCTCAATGCATGCGAGTCCAGGTCGAGGAACAGGTTGTTGCGCAGCAGCTTTTTCAGGTCTGCAAGGTCAAAGGCGTGTGTCATTTTGGGTCTCCTGTTCATGTGCTGCTTATTTCTTGCCGTAGATCTGGTCGAACACGCCGCCGTCGGAGAAGTGCTCTTTCTGCACCTTGGTCCAGCCGCCGAACGCGTCGTCGATCTTGATCAGATTCAGCGAGGGGAACTGCTTCGCATACTTGGCCGCTACCTTGGGGTCGATCGGGCGATAGTAGTTGCTGGCGGCGATCTCCTGACCTTCAGGCGAGTACAGGTACTCCAGATAGGCCTCGGCGACTTTGCGCGTGCCGTGCTTGTCCACGTTCTTGTCCACCACGGTCACAGGCGGCTCGGCCAGGATGCTCAAGGACGGCACGATGATGTCGAACTTGTCCGGCCCCAGCTCCTTCACGGCCAGGAAGGCTTCGTTTTCCCAGGCCAGCAACACGTCGCCGATGCCGCGCTCGACGAAGGTGGTGGTCGATCCGCGCGCGCCGGAATCCAGCACGGGTACATTCGCGAACAGCTTGGCGAGGAATGCCCTGCCCTGCCCTGCGTTATTGTTGTTGTGCTTCAGCGCATATCCATAAGCCGCCAGATAGTTCCAGCGTGCGCCGCCGGACGTCTTCGGATTCGGGGTGATGACGCTCACGCCGGGCTTGACCAGATCGTTCCAGTCCTTGATGGCTTTAGGATTACCTTTGCGCACCAGGAATACGATGGTCGAGGTGTAGGGCGAGCTGTTGTGCTTCAGGCGGCTTTGCCAGTTGTCCGGGATCAGCCATGCCTTGGAGGCCAGCGCATCGATGTCGCCGGACAGCGCCAGCGTGGCCACATCCGCCTCCAGTCCGTCGATGATGGCGCGAGCCTGCTTGCCCGAACCGCCGTGCGATTGCTTGACCACCACGTCGTTGCCGGTCTTGGCTTTCCAGTATTTGGCGAATGCGGCGTTATAGTCCTGATACAGCTCGCGCGTCGGATCGTAGGACACGTTCAGCAGTTTGATTTCGGCCGCGAAACCGGAAGCCGACAATGCCAGTGCGAATGAACCTGCAAACAGCGCGGTGGTGATTTTTGATAGTTTCATGATGTCTCCTGTAATGAATGTGTGTGTGATTGCTTAATACTCGGTTGAAAAACGGTAGCCTCGGGTATGGACCGTCCTGATCCAGTGATCCATACCGAAGGGTTGCAGCGAAACCCTCAACCGGCGGATATGCACATCGATCGTGCGTTCGCCGACGAAGACCTTCCTGCCCCATGCCTGTTCCAGTAACTCAGTCCGTGTATGCACCCGCTCGGGATTGCCCATCAGGAAGCGCAGCAGGCGGAACTCGATCGGACGCAGCAGGATCGATACGCCGGATGCCGTCACACGGCCGGTGTCGTCAGACAGACTGAGTTCGCCAACGACAACAGACGAGGAATCGGCTCTGCTTTTCATCTGGCCGACATGTGCCGCAAAGTTTCCACTGTTTTGAAATGCCAACATCGCAACGCTCCTTTCCATGATTGACCGTGAGCAGTGCATTCACGATGGAGCGCATCGTAGGGAGATTCACGCTGTGCGTGAACCAATTAGATTTCGATTGGTTAGCTGTTTTTGGAATATGCGGCAGGCCCGGCAATAAACACCCGGAAACGAACAAGCCCTCGGAAGAGGGCTTGTTTTTCGATCACCGCGTGACCTCAGTCGATAAAGGATTCCGCAAGATGATGCGTCAGCCCGAACGCCTCCGCGACCTTCTTGTGCGTGACGTTGCCATCGATGATGTTCAGCCCCCTGAGCAGCGCCGGGTTAGCCTTCAGCGCCTGTTTCCAGCCCTTGTTCGCCAGCTGCTGCACATAGGGAAAGGTCGCGTTGGTCAGCGCCAGCGTCGAGGTGGCCGGCACGCCGCCGGGCATGTTGGCCACGCCGTAGTGCACGATGCCGTCCACGATGAACGTCGGGTTCTCGTGCGTGGTCGGATGCATGGTCTCGACGCAGCCGCCCTGGTCGATCGCCACGTCCACGATCACCGCCCCCTCGCGCATCGTCTTGAGGTCTGCACTCCGTATCAGCTTGGGCGCCACGGCGCCGGGGATCAGCACCGCGCCGATCACCAGGTCGGCCGAGGTGATCTGCTCCAGCAGGTTGAGCCGGTTCGAGAACACCAGCTGCACGTTGGCCGGCAGCACGTCGCTGAGATAGCGCAGTTTTTCCAGCGAGACGTCGAGCAGCACGACATGCGCGCCGAGACCGGCCGCCATCTTCGCCGCATTCACGCCCACCACGCCGCCGCCGAGTATCACCACCTTCGCGGGCGGCACGCCCGGCACGCCGCCGAGCAGCAGTCCGCGCCCGCCGTTCAGCTTCTCCAGATATTTGGCGCCCTGCTGCACCGCCATGCGTCCGGCGACCTCGGACATCGGTGTCAGCAGCGGCAGTTCGCGCGACGGCAGCGTGACCGTCTCATACGCGATGCATGTCGCACCGGAGGCCAGATGCGCGCGGGTCAGCGCCTCGCTGGCGGCGAAATGGAAGTACGTGAATATGACCTGGCCGGGCCGGATACGCGGCCATTCCGGCTCTATCGGTTCCTTCACCTTCAGGATCAGATCGGCTGCGGCCCAGACTGCGCCGGCGGTCGTGGCGATCTGCGCGCCAGCGGCCGCGTATTGCGCATCGCTGAACCCGCTGCCCAGCCCGGCGCCCGTTTCCACGATGACGATATGACCGTCCGCCACCAGCGCCTCGGCACCCGCCGGAACCAGCGAGATACGGTTTTCGTTCGTCTTGATTTCTTTCGGGATGCCGATCTTCATGGTGTGCCTTCCTTGGTTCAGTGCGGGATTTCGAACAGATTCCCGCTCATCCGTTTTGCGCCAGAAAACCGCCCGCCCGGAACGTCAGCACCAAGGTATCGCGGTAACCGCCTTCTGCCGTCGGCCGGATCGGCGTGGATTCATGGATCACGCGCTGATCATCGAGCAGCAGCAGCGTCCACGGTTCGCTCAGCGTGAAGCGTTGCCCGTGCGGGCCCTCGGCCTCGAAGATGCGGCTCTCGCCGCCGCTGATGCCGACACGCGCCACCAGCAGGATCGCGACGAAATCCACGCCATCGCGGTGCGCGCCTTCCGGCGTCGGACGTCCGATGCCGTTGCGGGTGTCGATGCGGAACTGGTGCGCTTCGACATACCAGGGTCGTTCGCCTTTCAGGCTCGAACAGATGCGTGCGATGGACAGCAACAGTTCCTGCCACACCGGTTGTGCGACGACATGCCCGACGATCGGCTCGAACAATCGCTGCATGCCGCCGTGCAGCGCGTTGTATTCCTGGGGCTGGTAATGCGCGCGATGCGCGACCTGCGTGACGTTCGCGCGCTCGACGACGAAACAGGAATGCCGGCGCCGGCGGTAATTCCCGCCGTCCTTGAGGAAGTTGTCCAGCGGCAGGTCTTCCCAGTCCGCCTGCAGCGACTCCAGCGCGGACAGCGGATAGCCGACGAATGCAGCGAGCCCTGCCGGACGCAACACCCCGTAGCCATGCTTACGCACGGCATCGGCAAGATGCTGCGGATCGGTGAAGTCGGGAGCGAGCGTGACGATGGTCATGGCGGGGCAGTCAGGGGCTGACTTTTACGGTCAGGCCGAGTGCGGCTATGCGCCCGGCGAAGGCTTGCAGATGCGCTTCCGGCAATGCGGACAGGCGCGATGCCTCCGCCTGCAGCGAGGGCCGCGCGAGGCCGTAGAGCAGCACGCCTTGCGGCCGGTGTCCGTCGCGCAGCAGTGCCGCGACGAATTCGAGATAGTCGTCCTCGTCCTGGCGCGACGGCGGCTCGCCGTCCAGCGCGCACCAGCAGGTCTGCAGCCAGGTGGGACAGCATGCGATCGCAGCGATCAGGTTGTCGCGCACCTTGGCGATGCTGCTCTGGGTATCGTTGATGAGTTGCATCCCGGCTGCGCTGGCGCGATCCAGCTTGAACCATACCTCGCCGTTCAGCTTCGCCAGCTCGCGCAGGGCCTGCTGGACGTTGCTGCGGTACAGCAGGCTGCCGTTGGTGATCAGCACGGTCTTGACCGTTTCCGGCACAGACAATTCGCGGCGCAGCTGTCCTACGAGTTCGATGACCTGCGCGAATTCGGCGGCGCTGGTGGGCTCGCCGTTGCCGGACAGCGCGATGTCGTTGATGCGCCGCGCGCCTTCCGGGACGCGGCGTTGCATGAAGTCGCCGTGCAGCAGTTCATCGAGGAAACCGCGCAGTTCGGTTTCCAGCACGGCCAGGTCGACCGGCGGCGCAGTGCCGCGCGTCAGGTCGGGAACCTGGCAGTAGATGCAGCGCCAGTTGCATGCATTGTTGGGATTGAGGTTGATGCCGACCGAGACGCCGCCGGCGCGGCGCGACACCACCGGATAGACGTAGCGCAGATCCGCGCTGTCGCGGTCGTGGTCGATGGTGCTGAGTGATTTATCGTTCAAGACTTACCGAGCGGCAGGTATTTCGCCGGGTCCACCGGCTTGCCGAAGCGGCGCACTTCGAAGTGCAGCTTGACCTGGTCGGCGTCGGTGTTGCCCATCTCGGCGATCTTCTGGCCGCGCGTGATGGTCTGCCCTTCCTTCACCAGCACCTGATCGTTGTGCGCATAGGCGCTGAGGTAGGTCTTGTTGTGCTTGATGATGATCAGCTTGCCGTAGCCGCGCAGACCGCTGCCGCTGTACACCACCTTGCCGGGCGCGCTGGCGAAGATCGGCTGGCCGAGCTTGCCGGCGATGTCGATGCCCTTGCGGTTGGCCGATTCCGAGAACTCGCCTATGGTCTTGCCCTTGGCGGGCATGCTCCATTCCAGCGCGTCTTCCTCGCCATCGTCGGCAGCATCGGTGCTATCGGGCTTGCTGTCCTGTTTCGCTTCCGGCTTCGGCTTGCTCTCCGTCTTGGCAGCTTCGGGCTTGGCACTCTCCTGCACCTTGTCGATCTGCGCCATTGCCGCATCGTTATAGGCGTATTTCACGACCTTGGGCTGATCCTTTACGAGCGACTGGACCGGTTTCGCTTCGGCATGCGCATTGCCCGGGAACAGGCGAATCTGCTGCCCGACCTGGATCGCGTTGGGATCCTTGATGCCGTTCAGTTCGGCCAGTTCGTGGTAATCGAAACCGTAATTGAACGCGATGCTGTACAGCGTATCGCCCTTTTGCACGACATGGGTCTGTGGGCGCGTATCCTTTTCACGCGAGACTTTCTTCTGTGCAGCCCCGGACGCAGCGCTGCTTTTCTTGCCCGTTTCGCCGCGCTCCGTAACCGGCGCGCGATGACCGCCGCTGGCGGCACAACCCGCCAATACCGCGGCGATCGCCAGCAACATACAAATTCGGTTCAGTTTCATGCTTTCCCCATCAACAGCGGTACGAATTTCACCGGTTCGAGCCTGGTCTCGCGGAACCCCTGCGCATCGCGTTCTACCAGGAACAGCCACTGTTCCTGCATCCCGACCGGCAGCGCCATTCTACCACCGACCGCGAGCTGCTCCCGCAGCACCGCCGACAGCGTGGGCGCGGCGGCGGCCATGATGATCGCGTCGAACGGCGCGGCCTCGGGCAGCCCGGCGCAGCCGTCCGCATAACGCACGCTGACGTTGCGTATCTTCAGGTCGCGCAGCTGTTTCCGGGCGCGTTCATACAGCGGCTGGATGCGCTCCATCGTGTAGACCTCGGGAAACACCTGCGCCAGCACCGCAGCCTGGTAACCGCAGCCGGTGCCGATTTCCAGCACGCGCTTGATCGGACGGTCGGGCGATTCGGCGGCGCGCAGCACTTCGATCATGCGCGCGACGATGTAGGGCTGGGAAATGGTCTGGTTGTAGTTGATCGGCAGCGACACGTCGTCGTACGCGCGACTCGCCAATGCTTCATCGACGAACAGATGGCGCGGCACTTCGAACATCGCCGCCAGTACCGCCTCGTCCTTGATGCCCTGCTCGCGCAGGCGCTCGATCATGCGCGAACGGGTGCGCTGCGAGGTCATGCCGATGCCGGTACGGCGCGTCGTCACAGCGCCCCCATCCAGCCGCGCACAGCGTCAAGTTGCCCGTACTGGGTGAGGTCGATCTGCAGCGGCGTGAGCGAGACGCGCTGTTGCGCCAGCGCGTTAAAATCCGTGCCCTCGCCGGCATCCTGCGCCTTGCCTGCCGCACCAACCCAGTACACCGTTTCGCCGTGCGGGTTGCTGGCCTTCACCACCGGCTCGGCCTTGTGGCGCTTGCCCAGGCGCGTCACCTCCATGCCTTGCAACTGTTCATAAGGCACATCCGGCACGTTCACGTTCAGCAACCAGGGCTGGCTGTGCGTCTGCCCGGCGAAACGTTGCACCAGTTGCGCGGCGACCCGTGCGGCGGTCTCGTAGTGCGTCAGCTCCTTGCCCACCAGCGAAAGCGCGATCGCGGGGATGCCCAGCAGGAATCCCTCGGTCGCAGCGGCGACCGTGCCGGAATAGATCGTGTCGTCGCCCATGTTGGCTCCGGCATTGATGCCCGACACCACCATATCGGGCTGCTGATCCAGCATGCCGGTAACGGCGAGATGCACGCAGTCGGTCGGCGTGCCGTTGACATAGTAAAAACCGTTGGCGGCCTGGCGCAGCTTGAGCGGCCTATCCAGCGTGAGCGAATTGCTCGCGCCGCTGCGATCGCGTTCGGGAGCCACGACGACGACATCGGCCACTTTGGCAAGATGCTCGGCAAGACAGGCCAGTCCGGGTGCGAAATAACCATCGTCATTGCTGATCAGGATGCGCATCGGCGGAATAAAAATCGGTTCATGAAAACGTTGAAGAAAGCGGACGCCAACGGCGTCAACGCAAGGCGCGACATCATATCCGTTTCGTCCCGGTTTCGCCATAAAATCACGGATGCACATGTTCGTTGAATGGGGCGTCCAAACCACCTAAACTTGGGCGGCGCAAAATACCGGGCAGTACGTTCCGGCCATTGGCGTTCAGATCAACATTCCGGATACGGCCCATGCCCAACGCACACAACAACCTGCTGCTCGATTTGTTTTCAGACCTGGAGCCGATCCCCCTGCTCTGGCAACTCGCGGTGCTGGCCTCCAGCCTCGTTGCGGCCTGGATATTCAACCGTTTCCTGAGGAAACAATTCCCCGTACCGGAGGGCGCATCTAAATTCGGGCTGGACGGTTTATCCCGGGTGCTGTTCCCGCTGATCACGTTGTTGCTGGTGCTGATCGGCAAGACCGTGCTGCAGAACTGGCAGCCCGTCAATTTATTGAACATCACGGTTCCGCTGCTGCTCGCGGCAGCAGTGATCAGGCTGACAGTCCACTCACTGCGGCGCGTGTTTGCCCCAAGCAACTGGCTTGTCGGTTCCGAACGGTTGATTGGCATCTCGATCTGGATCGTGTTCGCGCTGCACCTGACGGGCATTCTTCCCGACGTGCTCGATGCGATGGACTATCTGAGCTTCAACATCGGCAAGCAGCGCATCTCGCTGCTGATCATCCTGAGCGGCATACTCTCCATCATCGTCACGATGCTGGCGGCGATGTGGCTGGGTCGAACGCTGGAACAGCGCGTGATGTCCACCGAAAAACTGGATATGAATTTGCGCGTGGTGCTGTCCAAGCTGATACGCGCCGTGCTGATCGTGCTCGGCGTTCTGGTCGCGCTGCCGCTGGCGGGCATCGACATCACCGTGCTGTCGGTGTTCGGCGGCGCCCTGGGCGTGGGCATCGGTTTCGGCCTGCAGAAGATCGCCAGCAACTACGTCAGCGGCTTCATCATCCTGCTGGATCGCTCGATACACCCGGGCGATGTGCTGACGGTAGACGGGAGAGTCGGCAAGGTCGCGCGCCTGACCGCACGATATCTGGTGTTGCAGGGCAATGACGGAACCGACGCGATCATTCCCAACGAGACCCTGATCACCTCGACGGTCATCAGCCATTCCTATTCCAGCCGCCAGATGCGCATCAGCATCCCGCTGCAGATCAGCTACCAGAGCGATCTGGAGCTTGCGATGGACATCATGAAACAGGCAGCCAGCAAACAACCCAGAGTGTTGCAGGAACCGGAAGCGCAGGTGTTTCTGAAGTCGTTCGGCGACAACGGCATCGACCTGGAAATGGGCATCTGGATCAGCGACCCGGAAGAAGGACAGATCAACCTGCGCTCCGACCTGAACCTGGAGATTTGGCGCAGCTTCAAGGAAGCGGGCATCGAAATCCCTAGCCCGCAACGCGACATCCGCATCGTCGGCGGAAAGCTGCCCGGATGAGTTACTGCCAAAAGCAAAAAGGCCAGCAAACATGCTGGCCTATCTAAACTAACTGGTCGGGGCGAGAGGATTCGAACCTCCGACCACTTCACCCCCAGCGAAGTGCGCTACCAGGCTGCGCTACGCCCCGAGGGCGCGGATTATAGCAGAGCAGCGTCGAGAATGAAGCGTTTTTACGCGCTCAACATCTCAATGATGTCGCGAACTTCCTGGCGCAGCGCGGCGACATCCACTGCCGCCCCCTGAACCGCTGGCGCGGCTTCGCGAGTCTCCGCATGATCCGGATGCTCCAGCTGGTTGCGCGCACCGCTGATCGTGAATCCCTGTTCGTACAACAACTCGCGGATACGCCGGATCAGCATCACTTCGTGGTGCTGGTAGTAACGGCGGTTGCCGCTACGCTTGACGGGTTTCAGCTGGGTGAATTCCTGCTCCCAGTAACGCAACACGTGCGCCTTCACCCCGCACAACTCGCTGACCTCACCGATGGTGAAATAGCGCTTGGCGGGTATCGGCGGAAGCTCGGAATTAGGCTTGTGGTGTTCCATGATAGGACTTTTCCACCATGGTCTTCAGCTTCTGGCTGGGATGGAACGTCACCACGCGGCGCGCGGTGATCGGGATTTCCTCGCCGGTCTTGGGATTTCGTCCGGGACGCTGCGGTTTGTCGCGCAACTGGAAATTGCCGAAGCCGGACAATTTCACGCTCTCACCCTGCTCGAGTTGCAGACGAATCTCTTCAAAGAACGCTTCCACCATGTCCTTGGCTTCGCGTTTATTGAGACCGACTTTGGCGAACAGCAGATCAGCCAGTTCGGCCTTGGTTAATGTTGTTGTCATTTTTCTCCCTTACATGCGCAACTGCGCACCCTGCTTCTGCATCACATCCACCAGCGACGCGATGCTAGGCTCAATCTCGGAATCCGTGAGCATTTTTTGAGTATCTTGTAACAACACACGGAATGCAAGGCTTTTTTTGCCATGCTCCACGCCTTTGCCGCGATACACATCGAACAGCGACACCTCGACAACATTCGGTGCGGATACGGCCTGCATCGCATCCAGCAGGCTCTGCACCGCGACCGATTCGTCCACCAGCACCGCGAGGTCGCGACGCACCGGCAGGAACTTCGCGATCTCGCTCATGCGCGGCACTTTCGCCTGCATCGCTGCGCCCAGATCGACCTCGAACCACACTGCGGCCTGCGCGATGTCGTATTGCTGCTGCCAGTGCGGATGCAGCTCGCCGATCCAGCCGACCAGCTGCTCGCCACAGAATATCTGTGCGGAACGGCCCGGATGCAGCGCCGGATGGGTCGCGGCAGCAAAGCGCAACGGCTGCAGTGCGAACAGCGCCTCGACATCGGCCTTCACGTCGTAGAAATCGACCATCCTTGCGGCAGCCCCCCATTGTTCGGGTTGCGTGGCGCCATAGGCCAGGCCGGACAGGCGCTGAGTTTGCTGGTACTTGTCGTCCACTTTGGCAAAACACGCGCCGGCCTCGAACAGGCGCACACGCGCCTGCTTGCGGTTCAGGTTGTAGCGCAACGCGCCGACCAGGCCGACGATCAGACTGCTGCGCATCACCGCCAGGTTGCTGGCGATCGGATTCTGCAACGCGACCGGATGCTCATTGCCGCACAGTTCGCGCTCGGTCTGTTCATCGACGAACGCGTAGCTGACGATCTCCTGATAATCGCGGGCGACCAGAAGCTGCTGGATGCGCGTCAGCGGCTGCTGCAGCTCGCTGTCGGGCAGCATGGTCAGCGCGGCCTGCGGCGCCAGCGCCGGGATGTTGTCGTAGCCATGCAGACGCGCCAGCTCTTCGATCAGATCGGCCTCGATGGACAGATCGAAACGGAAGCTCGGCGGCGTGACGCGGTAATCGTCGCCATTAGCGGTGAACTCGAATTGCAGGCGCGTGAACAGATCCGCGATCTGCGCGTTGTCCAACTCGATGCCGAGCACGCGCGCGACGCGCGAACGGCGCAGCGCGATCGCCTCGCGCTTCGGCAACTGGCCGCGCACTTCGCTGACCGCACCCGCACTGCCGCCGCATATCTCCAGCAGCAGTTGCGTGGCCCGCTCCAAGGCCAGTTTTGTCCCGGCGAAATCCACGCCGCGCTCGAAACGGAATGAGGAATCCGTCGCCAGCCCGAAACGGCGCGCACGGCCGGCGATCGCATCGGGATGGAAGAACGCGCTCTCGAGGAATATATCCTGTGTGGCCGTTTCCACGCCGCTGCCCTGCCCGCCCATGATGCCGGCCAAGGCCAGCACCCGAGCTTCGTCGGCGATCACCAGCACCTCTTCGTCCAGCTCGACCTGCTGCTCGTTCAGCAAAACCAGCGACTCGCCCTTGCACGCACGGCGCACCGCGATGCCGCCGGACAGTTTCGCCAGATCGAACGCGTGCAGCGGCTGGCCCATTTCCAGCATCACGTAATTGGTGATGTCCACCACCGCGTTGATGCCGCGCAGGCCGCTGCGCTCCAGGCGGCGCAGCATCCAGTCCGGCGTGGCCGCGGCGGCATTCACGCCGCGCACCAGCCGGCCGCAATACAGCGGGCAGGCCTGCGCATCTTTCACGTTCACCGGCCATTGTTCGGCCAGCGTGACCGGCTGGGTTTGAATATCCAGTGGCTTGAGCGGGCTGCCGGTCATCGCGGCGACTTCGCGCGCCACGCCTATCATGCCGGAACAGTCGCTGCGGTTCGGCGTGAGTTTCAGCGTGAACAGCTTGTCGTCCAGGTCGAGATATTCGCGCAGTGTCTTGCCGACCGGCGCGTCGCTGGGCAATAGCCACAGTCCGTCGCTCTCGGTCGCCAGGCCCAGCTCGACCGCGGAACACAGCATGCCGAACGATTCGATGCTGCGCACCTTGGCCTGCTTGATCGCAAAGTTGCCGGGCAGCAGCGCGCCGATGCGCGCGCAGGGTACCTTCACGCCGACCGCGACATTCGCCGCGCCGCACACGATCGTCAGCGGGCTTGCTTCGCCGACGTTCACCTGGCACACGTTCAGGCGATCCGCGTTCGGATGCTTGACCACTTCCAGCACTTCGGCGACCACCACGTTGTTGAACGCGGGCGCGACGGCTTCCAGCGCCTCGACTTCAAGGCCCGCCATGGTCAGCTGATGCCCCAATGCCTCGCTGGACAAGGCCGGATTGACCCAGGTTCTCAACCAATTTTCGGAAAATTTCATCGGGATATGCTCAGTTGAATTGTTTGAGGAAGCGCAGATCGCTCTCGTAGAACTGGCGCAAGTCGCTCACGCCATAGCGCAGCATCGCCAGCCGCTCCACGCCGAGACCGAACGCGAAACCGAGGTATTTCTCGCTGTCGATGTTCACGTGCTTCAGCACATTCGGATGCACCATGCCGCAGCCGCCGATCTCCAGCCAGCCGCCGTTCCAGCTCATGTCCATCTCGGCCGATGGTTCGGTGAACGGGAAGAACGACGGACGGAAACGCACCTGCAAATCGTCGCGCTCGAAGAAGCGCTGCAGGAAGTCCTGCACCACGCCTTTCAGGTTCGCGAAACTGACAGACTCATCGACCCACAGGCCTTCGACCTGATGGAACATCGGCGAATGGGTCGCATCGGAATCGACGCGGTAGACTCGCCCAGGAGAAATGATCTTCAACGGCGGCTGGTTGGTTTCCATGTAACGCACTTGCACCGGAGAAGTATGGGTACGCAGCACATGTTGCGGGTCGATGTAAAACGTGTCGTGCATCGCGCGCGCCGGATGGTTCTCCGGGATGTTCAGCGCGGTGAAATTGTAGAAATCGTGTTCGATCTCCGGACCGGATGAGATCGCGAAGCCCAGCGAGTGGAACAACTGTTCGATACGGTTCATGGTGCGCGTGACCGGATGCAAGCCGCCTGTGCTTACACCGCGTCCGGGCAGCGTGACATCCAGCGATTCCGCGGCCAGTTTCTGCGCCAGCTTGTGCTGTTGCAGCGCGTCGCGGCGCTGCTGCAGCGCCGCTTCGATACCCTGCTTGACCTGGTTGATGCGCGCGCCTGCGGCCGGGCGTTCTTCGGCAGACAGCTTGCCCAGGCCTTTGAGCAAGCCTGTCAGGCTGCCTTCCTTGCCCAGATATTTTGCTTTGACCTGCTCCAGTTCAGCTTCGTCGCTGATCACAGCGAACTGCTGCAGAGCCTGGTCGAGAATTTGTTGGAGCTCATGCATGTTTGGCTACCACGACATTTTTAACTGATACAAACGAAAAAGGAGGCTTAGCGCCTCCTTTTTATTTCAACGTACTGACTTAGACGCCGAGGCTGGCTTTAGCTTGCACCACGAATTGTGCAAACGCGGCCTTATCGAATATCGCGATATCCGACAACACCTTGCGGTCAACTTGAATGTCCGCTTTCTTCAGGCCATTCATGAATACGCTGTATGTCATACCCTGCTCACGCGCTGCTGCATTGATACGCGCGATCCACAGTGTACGGAACTGACGCTTCTTCTGACGACGATCGCGGTAGGAATACTGACCCGCTTTCATCACCGCCTGCTTGGCGACACGGTACACGTTCTTGCGGCGACCGCGATAACCCTTGGCTAACGCCAATACCTTCTTGTGACTGGCGCGTGCTACTACTCCACGTTTTACTCTTGGCATGGTCTACTCCTTATGCGTAAGGCATCATGGCGCGAACCGATGCTGTATTGGTTGAGTGGACTTCAGCCGTGCCGCGTAACTGACGTTTGTTCTTGGTGGTCTTCTTGGTCAGGATGTGACGCTTGAAGGCTTGTGAGCGCTTGACGCTACCACCGGCGCGAACCTTGAAACGCTTGGCCGCTCCGCTTTTGGTTTTCATCTTAGGCATAACTGCTCCTTAAGTTATGGTGCGAGGTGTTTTCCGACTGGAAAAACTTGATGACCCATACACCACTTTTATCGGGGATCTGCTTGCTACATCTTTCTGATCGGCCCCTGCTATCAAAAAGACAACTACTAATTAGCTGTCGGGTTACGCGATAAAACTGCTAACCCAACCTACACTTATTTCTTGCTTCCCTTTGGAGACAACACCATCACCATCTGGCGGCCTTCCATCTTCGGGAACTGCTCGACTACGCCGTACTCCAGCAAATCGGCCCTGACGCGCTCGATCAAGCGCATACCGATCTCCTGGTGAGCCATCTCACGGCCGCGGAAACGCAGCGTAATCTTGGTCTTGTCGCCCTCTTCCAGAAACTTGATCAGGTTGCGCAACTTGATGTTGTAGTCGCCTTCGTCCGTACCCGGACGGAACTTGATTTCCTTGATCTGAACCTGCTTCTGCTTGAGCTTGGCTTCATGCAGCTTCTTGCTCTCGGCATATTTGAACTTGCCGATATCCATGATGCGGCAGACCGGAGGCTCCGCCAGCGGCGAGATTTCCACCAGATCCAGTTCTGCTTCATCCGCCAGACGCAATGCTTCCGCGATGGTCACGATCCCGAGGGGTTCCTTTTCGACACCAATGAGGCGCACCTGAGGTGCGGTAATCATTTCATTGATGCGCTGCGATTTATCTTGTGCTATTGCAATATCTCCACTTGGACAATATCAAGCCGTGCTACCCGTTCCTGATTTCAGTCTGCAAACGCTGAAGCAACGCTTCCAGCGTCATCTGCCCGAGATCTTCACCACTACGGGTACGCACGGCCACCAAACCTCCAGCCACTTCCTTGTCGCCGATTATCAGCTGATAAGGTAATTTCTGAAGGCTATGTTCGCGGATTTTATAGGTAATCTTCTCATTACGCAAATCCAGTTGCACGCGCAGCCCTGCCGCACGCAATGCTTGCGCGACTTTGGTCGCATATTCCTCCTGCGCCTGCGAGATATTCACCACCACCGCCTGCATCGGCGACAGCCACAGCGGGAACGCGCCGGCGTGGTGCTCGATCAGGATACCGATGAAGCGCTCCATCGACCCCAGGATCGCGCGATGCAGCATCACCGGGGGCTTGCGGCTGTTGTCCTCGTCGACAAACTCGGCATCCAGACGCACGGGCAGGTTGAAATCCAGCTGTATCGTGCCGCATTGCCACAGACGGCCCAGGCTGTCTTTCAGCGTGAATTCAACCTTCGGGCCGTAGAACGCGCCCTCGCCGGGCTGCACCTCATAGGCCAGCCCGTTCTGCTGCAGCGCGGATGCCAGGCCGGCTTCTGCCTTATCCCAGGTCTCATCGGAGCCGACGCGTTTTTCGGGACGCGTGGACAGCTTGACCAGTACCTCGTTGAAACCGAAATCGCGGTACACCTCGTTCAGCATCACGATGAAGTTCGACACCTCGGACTGCACCTGCTCTTCGGTACAGAAGATATGCGCATCGTCCTGCGTGAAACCGCGCACGCGCATCAGGCCGTGCAGCGAACCGGACGTCTCGTTGCGGTGGCAGGAACCGAACTCGGCCAGACGCAGCGGCAGATCGCGATAGCTGTGCAGACCGTGGTTGAAAATCTGCACATGCCCCGGACAGTTCATCGGCTTCACCGCGTAGTCGCGATTCTCCGAAGCCGTCGTGAACATGTTGTCGTGATAATTTTCCCAGTGCCCGGATTTCTCCCACAGCGTGCGGTCCATGATGGTCGGCGTGCGCACTTCCTGGTAATCATGCTCGCGGAACTTGCGGCGCATGTATTGCTCGACTTCCTGCCAGAGCGTCCAGCCCTTGGGGTGCCAGAACACCATGCCCGGAGACGAATCCTGCATGTGGAACAGTTCCAGCTGCTTGCCCAGCTTGCGGTGGTCGCGCTTCTCGGCTTCCTCGAGCTGGAACAGATAGGCCTCCAGCTCTTCCTTCTTCGCCCAGGCCGTGCCGTAGACGCGCTGCAGCATCTCGTTCTTCGAGTCGCCGCGCCAGTATGCGCCCGCCAGCTTCATCAGCTTGAAGGCCTTCAGCTTGCCCGTGGACGGCACATGCGGGCCGCGGCACAGGTCGGTGAACTCGCCCTCGCTGTACAGCGACACGTCCTGATCCGCCGGGATCGACTCGATGATCTCGGCCTTGTATTGCTCGCCGATACGCTTGAAGAACGCCACCGCCTCGTCGCGCGGCAGCACGCGGCGCGCGACGGGCAGGTCCAGCTTGGCAATCTCGGCCATGCGCTTCTCGATCGCCGCCAGGTCTTCCGGCGTGAACGGACGCTTGTAGGAGAAATCGTAGTAGAAGCCGTTGTCGATGACCGGGCCTATGGTCACCTGCGCATCGGGGAACAGCTCCTTAACCGCATGCGCCAGCAGATGCGCGGTGGAATGCCGGATGATCCCGACGCCGTCCGCGTCCTTGTCGGTGATGATCGCCAGCGCGGCGTCCTGCTCGATCAGATAAGAGCTATCCACCAGCTTCCCGTCCACCTTACCGGCCAGCGCGGCTCGCGCCAGGCCCGCGCCGATACTGAGCGCGACCTCGGCAACAGTAACAGGCTGCGCAAAGCTGCGTTGCGAACCATCCGGTAAAGTAATGACGGGCATATTTTTCTATTCCACAAACGAAAAGAGTGCGGCAATGCCGCACTCGAAATGTTGGTAGGCACGATTGGACTCGAACCAACGACCCCTTGGATGTCGACCAAGTGCTCTAACCAGCTGAGCTACGCGCCTAAAACGGTGCGCATTGTATCCGAAAGCATTGCGCGCTTCAAACTAAAAGTTGGCTAATTGCAAAAACACTCAATAACTGCCCTGGGCCAGGTTCTCGAAACGCGTGTATTCGCCGCGGAACGCCAGCTCCACCTTGCCGATCGGGCCGTTACGCTGCTTGCCGATAATGATCTCGGCCTTGCCCTTATCCGGCGAATCGCTGTTATAGACCTCATCGCGGTAGATGAACAGGATCAGGTCGGCGTCCTGCTCGATCGCGCCGGATTCGCGCAAGTCGGACATCACCGGGCGTTTGTTGGGGCGTTGTTCCAGGCTGCGGTTCAGCTGGGACAGCGCGATCACCGGCACATGCAACTCCTTCGCCAGCGCTTTCAACGAACGCGAGATTTCCGAGATTTCGGTGGCACGGTTCTCGCCGGCCTTGCCCGCGTTCGAACTCATCAGCTGCAAGTAGTCCACCACGATCAGCCCCAGGCTGCCGTGCTGGCGGTGCAGACGGCGCGAACGCGCGCGCAACTCCAGCGAAGACAGCGCGGCGCTTTCGTCGATGAACAGCGGCGCATCGTTCAGCTTGCCCAGCGCATGGGTCAAACGCCCCCAGTCGTCGTCCTGCAGACGCCCGGTACGCAGGTCATGCTGGTTGAGCTTGCCCACCGAACCCAGCATACGCATCGCCAATTGCGCGGCGCCCATTTCCATACTGAAGATCGCCACCGGCAGGTTGGTGTCCAGCGCCACGTTCTCGGCGATATTGATCGAGAACGCGGTCTTGCCCATACTCGGGCGTCCCGCCACGATGATCAGGTCGCCTCCCTGCAAGCCGGAGGTCATGCGATCCAGATCCGTGAAGCCGGTGGCCGTGCCGGTCACATCGCTGGTGTTGTCGCGGCCATACAGCGTCTCGATACGCTCCACCACCTGGGTCAGCAGCGGCGGCATGGCCATGAAGCCCTGCTTGCCTTTCGAACCCGCCTCGGCGATCTCGAACACCTTGCTCTCGGCCTCGTCCAGCAGCTGCGCCGCATCGCGGCCGGTCGGGTTGTAGGCGCTGCTGGTGATGTCGGTGCCGACTTCCACCAGCTTGCGCATGATGGAACGCTCGCGCACGATCTCGCCATAACGGCGCACGTTGGCCGCTGAAGGCACGTTCTGCGCAAGTCCGCCCAGATAGGGCAAGCCGCCAACCTTGTCCAGCTCGCCGGCAATCTCCAGCGCCTCGGCCACGGTAATCACGTCCACCGGCTTCGCCAGTTCGCTCAGGCGCACGATCTGGCGATAGATCAGGCGATGCTCCTGGCGATAGAAATCGGAATCGGATATCAGGTCGATGATCTTGTCCAGCGCACCGGCCTCGAGCAGCAGGCCGCCCAGCACCGACTGCTCGGCTTCTACCGAATGGGGAGGCAGCTTGATCTGTTCGAGTTGTGCGTCGGAATTGGTGAAATTTTGCATTTAATAAACCGTAAGCTGCGATAGAGCGGAGCACATTTTACCCTGCCCGCGCAGAAAGGATGGAAACAAAAAAGAACCGCATCCGTCCACGGCCGCCTCTACACAAAGAACCCTTGCTCAACCGGCGGATTGCAACGCCTTCACGACGACATGCGAGCGGCCTGCGGCCGCCTCGACCGCGGCGGACAGCTGCCCGCCGCCCAGCCCCTCCGCATGCTCCGGAAACGGCAGCTGCTGCAGCACGGCTTCGGAGAATTCGCGCAAGGTCTTCAAGGGGCTATCCGCATCGCGCAGCAACGGAGGCGGCTCGATCGCCTGGAAATACAACGCTCCGCCGCGCACTGCGACGGCCAGCAAATATTGCCCTTGAGACGGCGACTCGGCATCGTGCACTTCGAAGTATTGCGTGGGAATATCACCGGCCTGGCAGCAGGATTCGGAAAAACCGCCGACGATGTTTTCGATGAAAGCTTGCGCGTGAGCGAGTTGCGGCGCAAGCGTGATGTGATATTTTCCGGGATGATGGATGACCAGCGGGTCATCCAGCGCACCCCGAGGTGCGCGGCATATCGCCAGCATAACCAGTGCGACCAATACAACCAGCAGAATTAATTCGGCCAGCACAATGCTATCTCGGCGGGCTGTTAGCCCCTGGACCTAGCCGCGCCTTGTGGCACGGCTACGGGCATTAGCGCTCTCCATCCACTTCCTGATGCGGTTGGCATCACCGATACGGGTGCTTTTACCCCAGGAATCCAGCAGCACGATGATCACCGGACGCTCGCTGATTTTCGCCTGCATCACCAGGCAGCGCCCGGCCTCGTTGATGAAGCCGGTCTTGCTCACACCGATGTTCCAGGAGGCGTTCCTCACCAGCGGGTTGGTATTGGTGAAACGCATCTCGCGCCCGCCCCAGCCCTCTACCGAATGCGTTGCGGTGGTGGTGTACTGATGGATCAGCGCATAGTTACGCGCCGCAGCGACCATCTTGACCAGATCGCGCGCGGTGGAAACGTTGTCGCTGTTCAATCCGGTCGGATCGAGGAAACGCGTGTCCTGCATGCCCAGCTCGCGAGCCTTGGCGTTCATCGCAGCCACTGCGGCAACCGTGCCGCCGGGATAGGTACGCGCCAATGCAGCTGCCGCGCGATTTTCCGAGGCCATCAGCGCCAGCTTGAGCATCTCGCTGCGCGTATAGCTCAGACCGATACGCAGGCGAGAATGCGTGCCTTTCAGCGTGTCCATGTCCGCCACATCGACGCTTATTTGATCATCGAGCGGCAACTTCGCATCCAGCACCACCATCGCCGTCATCAGCTTGGTGATGGAGGCAATCGGGGCACGCGCATCGGGATTCTTGGTGTACAGCGGACGCTGCGTCTTTTCGTCATAGATCAGCACGATGGCCGAATGCAGCTTGGGCGTTGAACTCAGCTTGAACACGGGGTTCGAGAGCTCCTTATCCAGCTTGATCGTAGCGCGATCGGCATCGGTTGCGCCGGCTTGCGCGACCAAAGCATGGCCGGCCAGCGCTAACATCAGCAGTATCTTTTTCATCAACACATTCCCCTGCAATGACTCAACAGGGCGAAGGATACCCTAATATCAATATAAATCAATACACAGGGTGTACCTGCTCCTCTTGTTTCTGAAGATTCCACATCTGCGCGTAATGCATATTACGTGCCAGCAATTCGCGATGCGTACCGCGCTCGATGATGCGCCCCCTGTCCATCACCAGTATCTGGTCGGCTTCCACGACCGTGGACAGGCGGTGCGCGATGATCAGCGTGGTGCGGTTCTGCGCGATCGCGCGCAGTTCGGCCTGTATCGCCTTTTCCGACTTCGAGTCCAGCGCGGAAGTCGCCTCATCGAAAATCAGGATCGCCGGGTTCTTCAGGATCGCACGCGCGATCGCCACGCGCTGCTTCTCGCCGCCTGACAGCTTCAAGCCACGTTCGCCCACCATCGCGTCATAACCCTGCGGCAGCGATGCAATGAAATCATGGATATGCGCGGCCTGCGCGGCGGCGATGACCTCTTCGCGGCTCGCCTCGGGACGCCCGTAGGCGATGTTGTAGTAGATCGTATCGTTGAACAGCACGGTGTCCTGCGGCACGATGCCGATCGCGGCGCGCAGGCTGGACTGTGTCACTTCGCGTATGTCCTGGCCGTTGATCAGGATGCGGCCCTGCCGCACATCGTAGAAACGGAACAGCAGGCGCGACAGCGTGGACTTGCCTGCCCCGCTGGCACCCACCACCGCGACGGTATGCCCGGCCGGGATCGCAAAGTCCACATCGAACAGGATCTGACGGTCCGGCGCATAGCCGAAGCTGACCCGTTCGAACTGCACGGCCGCATCCGCCACCCGCAACGCGGCCGCATCGGGCGCATCCGCGATCTCGCGGTGTTCATGCAGCAGCCGGAACATCTTCTCCATATCCGCCAGTGAATTGCGGATCTCGCGATACACGAAGCCGAGGAAGTGCAGCGGCATATACAGCTGCAACATGAACACGTTGACCAGCACCAGGTCGCCCAGCGTCATCGTCCCGTTGACCACCCCATCGGCGGCCAGCAACATCAGCGCGGTGATGCCGACCGCGATGATGATGCTCTGCCCTGCATTCAACCAGGCCAGCGAAGTCTGGTTGCGCACCGCGGCGGTTTCCCAGTGCTCCATATTCTGGTCGTAACGGCGCGCCTCATACTGCTCGTTGCCGAAATACTTCACCGTCTCGTAGTTCAGCAGGCTGTCGATCGCGCGGCTGTTGGCCCTGGAGTCCAGATCGTTCATGGTGCGGCGCACCACCATGCGCCACTCGGTGATGAACAACGTAAACACGATGTAGCAGACCAGCGTGACGAACGTGATCACCGCAAACCAGATGTTGTATTTGCTGAACAAGATCGCAGCCACCAGCCCGATCTCCAGCAGCGTCGGCAACACGTTGAACAACGTGAAATTCAGCAGGAAGCCGATGCCGCGCGTGCCGCGCTCGATATCGCGCGACACCCCGCCGGTCTGCCTGTCCAGATGGAAGCGCAGGCTCAGGCTGTGCAGATGCTCGAATACCTGCAACGCCACGCGCCGGATCGCGCGCTGCGTAACCTTGGCGAACACCGCATCGCGCAATTCGCCAAACAGCGTGCTGAACAGACGCAGCAGCCCGTAGCCCACGATCAGGAATGCCGGTATCACCAGCACCGCATGGGACTTGTCCAGCACGTCGATGATTTCCTTGAGCACCAGCGGCACGGCCACATTGGCGAGTTTGGCGAACACCAGCAAACTCAGCGCCAGCACCACGCGCCCCTTGAACTCCCACAGGTACGGCAACAGCGAACGCAGCGTGTTCCAGTCGCCGCGCGTAACGTTATCGGATGATGAAGCGGATGAAGGTCGCATATTCGGCAGGCAAAAATTCCGGACGGCGATTATAGCCGCGCAGGCCGTGAAGAATCCGGCAAAAAAAGAGGGCATCCATAACGGATGCCCTAAACAGGGGGTGAAGCATGAAAGCGATGGGACAGGAGCCCCGAATACTTTCAGTCACACTTCAGCAAGCATCATGCCAAGAAATCATTTCAGAATTATTAAAGGCTTAGGCTACACACGAAACATTCCGAGTGGGTCAACGCACCGCGACGGAGCGCACCGGCACTATGCCGGTGCGTCATTTGGGCATGTAGGGTGGCCGTAGTAATAGCCCTGCGCATAATCCACCCCGATCTCGACCAGCATATTCGCCGTCGCTTCGTCCTCGACGAATTCGGCGACGGTTTTGAGGCCGAACCGGTGCGCCATGCTGTTAATCTGCTCGACGATGATACGGTCGCGCTCATCGGCGACCATGTTCCGCACAAAACTGCCCTCGATCTTCACATAGTCGATCGAAAGATATTTCAGGTACAGGAACGACGAGAACCCGCTGCCGAAATCGTCCAGTGCGACGGAGATATTCGCAGCTCGCAACTCTTCGAGCACCGCTCTCACGCGTGTCAGGTTAGGCAACGCCTCACGCTCCGTAATCTCCAGCACCAGGCTTGCGCAAGGCACACCGGCATTCTTCAACATCCCGGGAATGCCGCGTATCCATTCAAGATCGCTGAAGCTGCGAGGGAACAGGTTGAAGAAAAATTTAACCTCCGGATGCGCAACGACAACTTTAGCGTAATGCGCCAGCCCCTTGCGGAACACTTCGCGATCCAGATCCTTCGCCATGCCCAGCTCTTCGGCGACCTCGATGAATTCTCCCGCGGGAATGATCACCTCGCCATCGCGTATCCGCACCAGCACCTCGAACGCCATCACATCGCGTGTCTGCACATTGATGATGGGCTGCAGGAACGCCTCTATGCGATCTTCACGCAGTGCATTGCGCAGATAATCGCCCTGTTTGAAGATCGTCATCATGCTGCGGTCCTCCTCGGATTCCGCAGTCATCACCTGATTTTTGCCATGCGTCTTGGCCTTGTATAGCACCACATCCATCGCAGAATAGATCTCGTCCTCGGTCTTGCCGTCCTCCGGGAAACTGACCAGACTGAAACTGGCGGTGGTATGTATATTGCCGACAGGCAACTCGAACTCCTTGTCGGCGAGGGCTTGATGCAATTTATTGGCGACCTGCAAGCCGCTGGCTGCTTCGGTTTCCGGCAGGATGATGGCGAACTCGTCGCCGCCCAGCCGACTTAATACGTCGCCGCTGCGCAGTTCCGCCGCCAGCATCGCGGTCAACTCCTGGAGCACCATATCGCCGATAGGATGGCCGAAGGTATCGTTGATGTACTTGAAGTTGTCCAGGTCGATCATGATCACCGAGAATCCGCGCTGATGGCGTGTCGACATGATGATTTCATGCGACAGGAATTCCTGGAACTTGCGGCGATTGAACAGGCCTGTGAGCGGGTCGCGCACCGACAACTCTTCGAGCCGGGTGTTGTAATCCTGTATCGTCCTGAGCAAGTGATTGAAATATTCGGCCAACTGTTTCAGCTCCAGCAACCATGCCGAACTGCTGACCCGATGGCTCAGGTTCATGTCCTGCGTCACCTTGCGCATCACCCCAACCAGATTGGCGATCGGCATCGCGACCAGATAGCGCAGTTTCAGATACAGAATCACGAAAACTACGCCCATGACGGCCAGCGTATATGCGACGATGCTGTTGATCACCGCACTGAACGACACCTTCAGGTTCTGGATCGGATAGGTGATATCGATCACGCCATGCACCGCGCCGACATGCGATTGGGTATGGCACGCCAGACACTCCTGTTTGGCCACTACAGGGTAGAGATAACGAATCGTGTTTTTATCCGGAAAAAGTAGCGCATCCCCGCCACCATCCAGCACCCGCAGCAACTCGTGGTCTTTCTCGATGTTGGCATGCTCGCCTTCCATTTCGCCGAACTGACGCGCGACGATCTCGCCGCGGTAGACGTTTATCTTCAGCTCAGGGAAGCTCTCGTTCAAGCGCGCGATGATGCCGGTGACTTCCTGCTTGTTCCACCCTTTGCGCATCGCCGAATAGAGGCTCTGAAATACCAGCCTTGAGGTTTGCTGAGCATCCTCCCGCGCCAACTCGTGCACCGCGCGATCCCGCACGACACCCGACAGAAAAAATATCAGCACGAAGGCTATCCCCAGCGAAATCACCGAGAGCAGGATCAACAACCTGCCCAACGTGAGTTGCTTGATGTTTTCCAGAACGCTCCTCATCTCTCCCAATCCTTATTATCTTGGCGAATCACAATCGTCCTCCTGTCGAGGATCGCATACTTGCAGAAAGATCCGCAGGGGAAACTCACAGGTATTCCATCCGTTTTATTTCTTCATCGTGCCACATCGAACCTATAACATCAATGCCATGCACTGAGCGAATGCGCAGCATCGCATAATCCGAGCTATATCTCTTTCACCCCCAGGATACCCACCAGCAGGCGCACCATGCTATAGCTCAAGCGCATCAGCGCACGCGCAACGAAATTCAATCTGCGCCATTGTGCTGGCTCGATGCGCAGCGCATCGTCAGCGATAGCCACCATCAGGCTGGCACGCAACTCCTCGGCAAAGCCGGCATCCCGCACCGCGAGATTGGCCTCGCGTGCCAGCAGCAGACTGAAAGGATCGATGTTCGACGACCCTACCGTCGCCCACTGCCCGTCCACCACGGCGACCTTGGCATGCAGATAGCTGGGCTGGTATTCGTATATCTCGACGCCCGCCGCCAGCAGCCGGTCGTAGAGAGCATGCGTCGCATAATGCTGCAGGCGGTATTCCACCTTGCCCTGCAACAACAACACCACCCTCACGCCGCGTTGCGCGGCCATGATCAGCGCGCGACGGAACGTACGCCCGGGCAGAAAATAGGCGTTCGCCAGCACGATCTCGCGCTGCGCTGCGCCGATGGCATCAAGGTACGCGGCCTCAATATCGCGACGATGGCGCAGATTGTCGCGCAACAGGAACGCGAGACTCGAAACAGCGGGCTGCCGCGCCGATTCCAGCATGAATCGCTCGATTCTTTTGCTGCGCTTATGGAAATAGGCCCAAGACACCACGCTCCACAGACGGCGCATGGCCGCATGTATCTCCCATGCCATATCGCCTTGTACGCGCACCGCGTAATCGAGACGCGGCGAACTGAAATTGTCGTGTGCCGATATATCGTCGATGATGTTGATGCCGCCGACGAAAGCGATTTCGCCGTCGATCACCGCCAGCTTGCGGTGCAGGCGCAGCAGGCGCCGCATCCGGTTGCGGCGCAGCGTGAACGGGGAAATCTCGCGCCGAAACCATTGCACCTGCACATCCGCGGTGCGCAACTCATCCACCCAGCGCTGCGGCAATTCAGCCGAACCATAGCCGTCCAGCAACACGCGCACCACCACCCCGCGCAACGCGGCGCGCTGCAGCGCATCGGTCACCATGCGGCCGGTGCCGTCTGCCGCGAAAATATACGTTTCGAGGTAGACCGATTGCTGCGCCGCGTCGATATCCGCGCACAGCTGCGGAAAATACGCCGTGCCGTTCTGCAGCAACGTGAGGCGATTGCCGTTGACCAGGTGGTTGCCGTTCATGCCGAGTCGACCGGGTCATGCCATGTCAGGCGCGCCGAGAGCGCGGCATGATCCGACAGGCGCTGCCAGGCGCCGCCGGCATGCACGTCGCAATGCAGCACGGTGAAGCCGCGAACGTAGATGCGATCCAGACGCAACAGCGGCAGGCGCGCCGGAAAGCTGCGCGCCGGCTGTCCGCGATGCAGATGGAACACGTCCTGTATGTCCAGATCGCTGGCCATCGTGCGGCTCATCTGATTGCGCCAATCGTTGAAGTCGCCCGCGATGATCAGCGGCGCATCGGGCGGAATCTCGTTACGCACATACTCGACCAGCGCCTTGGTCTGCTCGCGCCTGCCTTTCGCGAACAGGCCGAAATGCGCGCACAGGCAATGCACCCGCAATGGGTAGGCCGGTGAGTGTCCGGCGGCGTTGCCCTCCCGCTCCACCTTCTGCCGTCCGGCCAGATCGATCTCGCAATGCAGCAACCCGCGGCTCTCGAAGCGGTGCGCGGAAACATCCGTATTCAACGACCGCACAATCGGGAAACGGCTGAGTATCGCGTTGCCATGATGCCCCGTCTCGTACACCGAGTTCTTGCCGTACACGGAATGCAGCCAGGTCTCTCCGGCGAGAAACTCGTGCTGTGCCCCCTCCGGATAGTTGTGGTAACGCTCGCCGTGCCGCGTGTGCTCGCCCTGCACCTCCTGCAGCAACACGATGTCGGCATCCAGTTCGCGCAGCCGCTCGCGCAGTTCGTGCAACACCACGCGGCGGTTGAACTGCGAGAAACCTTTATGGATGTTGTAGGTGGCGATTTTGAGGGTAGTCATGGTGAGCATTCTACCCAATCGGCGAGGCAGGATGGGCGGAGCATAGGTGCTGCTTTCAGCCCCGCCCAGCCCTTGGATTCGCCCTTACGCGTTGCCGATGCCGCGCGTCGGCAGGTTGAGCTGTTTCGCGAAATCCAGCATGCGCTGGATCGGCCGCACCGCGCGCGGGATGATGACCGGATCGACATGTATCTCGTTCTTGCCTGTTTCCAGCACCTCGGCCAGATTGAACAGCCCGTTCATCGCCATCCACGGGCAGTGGCTGCAGCTGGTGCAGTTAGCCCCCGCTCCGGCAGTGGGCGCCTCCAGGAACAGCTTGTCCGGGCACAGCGTGCGCATCTTGGGCAGGATGCCGTTGTCGGTCGCGACGATGAATTCCTTCGCGTCGGAATGCTGCGCAGCCTTGATGAGTTGGGTCGTGGAACCGACCACATCCGCCAGCTGGACCACGGCGCGCGGCGATTCGGGATGCACCAGCACCAGCGCCCCCGGATACTTTGCCTTGAGCTCCTGCAACTCCTTGGCCTTGTATTCGTCGTGCACGATGCACGAACCTTGCCACAGCAGCATGTCCGCGCCGGTCTGTTCCTGCACGTAGCCGCCGAGGTGGCGGTCCGGCGCCCACAGAATCTTCTTGCCCTGCTCTTTGAGATATTTGACCACGGGTAACGCGATCGAGCTGGTCACCATCCAGTCGGCGCGCGCCTTCACGGCCGCGCTGGTGTTGGCGTACACCACCACGGTGCGGTCGGGGTGCGCGTCGCAGAACGCGGCGAACTCATCCGCGGGACAGCCGAGATCGAGCGAACATTCCGCTTCGAGGTCTGGCATCAGCACGCGCTTCTCGGGATTCAGGATCTTCGCGGTCTCGCCCATGAAGCGCACGCCGGCCACCACGATGGTCCTGGCCGGATGCTGGTGGCCAAAGTTGGCCATGTCCAGCGAATCAGAAACGATGCCGCCGGTCGCCTCCGCCAAATCCTGCAAGTCGGGATGCACGTAATAATGCGATACCAGCAACGCATCCTGCTCTTTCAGCATACGTTTGATGCGCGCGATCAGTTCCGTCTTTTCTGCGGCATCCGCTTCGCGCGGAGCCTTCGCCCACGCCGCCGCGGTCGAACAGCCGGGATGCTCGTATGGAATGGAGATGATTTTTTCGCTCATGGCATATTCCTGATTACGCGCTGCGGCAATTGCAGTATCGCCGCGCGGTTACTCGGTGAAAAAACGGTCTCTGCCGCATCCTGCCACGCCAGCCATTTAAAATTCAAATGTTCACGCGGCGCGAGTTGGACGGGTACGACGCAAGGAAGTTGCAAACCGAACACATGTTCGGTGTTGTGCGTGACGCCGGGCGGATAGCGGTGTCGCCATTGCGGATAGATCTCGTAGGTGTTCTGCGTCTGCCAATCGGTCAGCGCGTCGCCCCCCGCATCCAGCCCGGTCTCCTCAAACACCTCGCGCATCGCAGTCGCGACCAGCGTCTCTCCGACCTCACAACTGCCTGTGACGGATTGCCAATAACCGGGATGATCGGCGCGCTCCAGCGACAACACCTCAAGCGCGGCGGTATAGATCACCACCAGCACCGAGATCGGCTGCTTGTTGCCCGTCATATCGCTGACTTCAGCAGAAAAATATCCAGAAGGCCTTGTTGCGTTGCCGCCAATACACCACCGTGTCGGCCAGGATGTCCTGGGCGATTTCCCTGTCGTTGGCGGAAAGGCCGAAAGTATCGCTGACATTGCGCAACAGCAGCACATAACCCGCAGCATCGCCATGCCAGGACAGATCGCACAGCGCATCGGCCAGCGCATCCCAATTGACGCCGAACTCGGCCGGAAAACCGGCCGAAGCGGCCAGTGCATTGAGCAGGTTCTGCTTGCCTTTGACGCCTTTGAGATCGGTATCGAACAACGCAAAGCCGGCTTCATCAGCCACGCTGCGCAATGCATCCACGCCGCATGTCAGCGTATAGCTGCCTGCAGCTTGCCGATTGCCCAGTTGTTGCGCCAATGCCTGTTGTGCCAGTGCGTCCATGGCTACTCCCGAATACGTTTGAAGGTTTGGTAATGGTCTGCGGTGTAATAGCACTCGACCGGTTGCCCGCACACGATGCGTCGTGCGCCGCGATTGCGCGCGCCCGGCGTCTTCACCGTGTACTCGCGGTAGTAGCCGCGCGGATGTTTCGGCAGCACCCGCTCGTAATTGCCGAACACCACGCCGTCGCGCGGGTAGGCGAACGGCCCGCCCTGCTTGATCGCACGCAGCGTGTCGCGCGCCTCCGGCGACAATTCGGCAACGCTGATAATCGCCAGTTCGGCATGCAGCGCTGCATGCCCCCCCTGTGCCTGTGCGCCCGCTGGCAGCCACAGCACTGCCAGCAGAATGATCAGCCAAGCGCGCATCAGCCGGGGCATTGTTACTCCTTGGCGACTTCCACGGTGGCCTGCACCTGCTGACGCAGGCGGATGTGCAGGTCACGCAACTGCCGCTCGTCCACTGCGCTCGGGGCCTGGGTCAGCAGGCACTGTGCGCGCTGGGTCTTCGGGAACGCGATCACGTCGCGGATCGACTCGGCGCCGGTCATCATCGTGACGATGCGATCCAGACCGAACGCTAGGCCGCCGTGCGGCGGTGCGCCGTATTGCAGCGCATCGAGCAGGAAGCCGAACTTGAGCTGCGCTTCTTCCGCGCCGATGTTGAGCGCGCGGAACACCTGCGACTGCACCGCCTCCTGATGGATACGCACCGAACCGCCGCCCAGTTCCCAGCCGTTCAGCGCCAGGTCGTAAGCCTTGGCCAGACAGCGGCCCGGATCGGTCTCGAGGAACTGGATATGCTCGTCCTTGGGCATCGTGAACGGATGATGGCAGGCCGTCCAGCGCTTGTTCTCCTCGTCGTACTCGAACATCGGGAAGTCCACCACCCACAGCGGTTCCCATTTGTTGCCGTTGACATGGCCCTTCTCGTGGCCGATCTTGCTGCGCAACGCGCCCAGCGCGTCGTTAACGATCTTTTCCTTGTCCGCGCCGAAGAAGATGATGTCGCCGTTCTGCGCGCCAGTGCGGGCTATGATGGTCTTCAGCGCCGCCTCGTGGATGTTCTTCACGATAGGCGATTGCAGGCCGGTCTCGTTCAGCTGGGTGATGTCGTTGACCTTGATGTAGGCCAGGCCCTTCGCGCCGTAGATGCCGACGAACTTGGTGTACTCGTCGATCTCGCCGCGCGTGAATGCGCCGCCGCCGGGCACGCGCAGTGCTGCCACGCGGCCATTCTCGGAATTCGCCACGCCGGCGAACACCTTGAACGCGACATCCTTCACCGCATCGGTGACTTCGGTCAACTCCAGCGTCACGCGCAGGTCCGGCTTGTCCGAACCGAAACGCGCCATCGCTTCCGCATAAGTCATGCGCGGGAACGGGTTGGGCAGATCCACGTCCATCGTTTCCTTGAACACGGTGCGGATCAGCTCCTCGGTCAGCGCGGTGATCTGCGTCTCGTTCAGGAACGAGGTCTCGATATCGACCTGGGTGAATTCGGGCTGGCGGTCGGCGCGCAAGTCTTCGTCGCGGAAGCACTTGGTAATCTGGTAATAACGGTCGAAGCCGGCCACCATCAGCATCTGTTTGAACAGCTGCGGCGATTGCGGCAGCGCGAAGAACTCGCCCGGGTGCACGCGCGACGGCACCAGGTAATCGCGCGCGCCTTCCGGCGTGGACTTGGTCAGCATCGGCGTCTCGATATCGATGAAGCCGCGGCTGTCGAGGAAGCGGCGGAACGCCATCGCGACCTTGTAGCGCAGCATCATGTTCTTCTGCATCTGCGGACGGCGCAGGTCGATCACGCGGTTCGTCAGGCGCACCGTCTCGGACAGGTTCTCGTCGTCCAGCTGGAACGGCGGCGTGATCGAGGCATTCAGCACCTCGATCTCGTGGCACAGGATCTCGATCTCGCCGCTGGTGATGTTGGCGTTGGTCGTACCCTCAGGACGGCGGCGTACCTTGCCGGTGATGCGCAGCACGAATTCGTTGCGCACCGATTCGGCGATCTTGAACATCTCGGCGCGATCCGGATCGCACACGACCTGAGCCAGGCCCTCGCGGTCGCGCAGGTCGATGAAGATCACCCCGCCGTGGTCGCGGCGGCGATGCGCCCATCCGCAGATGCTCACGGTCTGGTCGAGTTGGTCGGTGTTGAGTGTCCCGCAGTAATGAGTTCGCATGATTCAGTTTCTAATAATAAAATCGGTTTGATCAGGAATTATGGATATAGGCGCGATGCTTGCTGTTGTCGGCATCCGCCACCACCCCCATCGAAACGATGGAGCGCAACGCCACGTCCACCGACATATCCAGTTCGATGGTGTCGGCGCGGCGCACGAAGAAATAGAAACCGTTCACCGGGCTCGGCGTGGTGGGAATGAACACCGCCACATATTCTTCATCGAACCGACCGACCACCTCGCCCGGCACGCTGGTCTGAAACGCCAGAGACCAGGCTTCCGGGTGCGGATAGCGCACCAGCAGCACCTTGCGGAACGAATTGCCGCTGCCGGACAACAGGGTGTCGCTGACCTGCTTGACGCCCTTGTAGATGCTGCCGACGAACGGCACATGCAGCATCGCCTTCTCGGAGGCATCCCACAGCCGCTGGCCGAACACGTTGCGGATCAGCAGGCCGGTCGACAGCACCACCACGAAAGTCAGGATGATGCCCAGACCGGGGATATGGACGGGCAGCAGGTTGTCCGGCCGCCATTGTTCCGGCAGCAGCAACAGCGTTTGATCCATCGTGCCTATGGTCAGATTCAGCACCCAGATCGTAATGCCGAGCGGAACCCAGACCAGCAGGCCGGTGATCAGATATTTTTTCATCGGTCAGCTTGCCATCGGGCATGAGCCCGCACTCGCGCAGGGCGCGCATTCGGCCTTGGGCTTGTCCTTGAAGTCGGTCGCGTAATAGCCGTTGCCCTTCAGCTGAAAACCGGCCGCAGTCAATTGCTTGGCGAAAGTCTCCTTGCCGCATTCAGGGCAGGTGCTGAGCGACGCATCGCTCATTTTCTGCAGCACGTCTTTTTGCATGCCGCAACTCGAGCAGGCATAAGCATAAATAGGCATGACATCCTCCTACCGGGTAATTTTGAAAGGGGCGCATTATACCTGAGCGAAGCACCAGAGCGCAGCCCAAGGCGATGGTTTTCTGCATCCCGGTACTCTGCAGCCCCGTCAAAACTTGCTGTAAAACACAATACGAGGTTAAATCCGCCCCCACTGCAGTGGCCTTGCATGTCTTTGCCGCTATCGGGTGTGATGAAACACGGCTCACCCGCATGGCAGGCGATGCGCGCAGACCATGTTATCAACCAGTTCCGCTATAAACCCGGCATCGACCGGGGGAACGGTAATTTTTCAGGGTATGGAAATCATGGCGGCAATCGGATTGTGGTACCCAGTTTATGACCAGCGCTTGGCATGGATGGGCGTGCGTCTGGAGACGGATGAAACGGCATCCGTGGAGCGGGATTTTTTTGTCGAAATGAGCAACGCCGCACTGGCGGTCGAGGGCGTCGGAGGCAAGCTGTTCTTTGTCGGCGCAGAGGTATTGAGCGCGGGCGACCAGTCGCTGACGCTGCCTTTTCCGCCATCCCAGCTGGTGGTCGTGCTCAGCGAGACCTTCCTGTCGAATCGCGCCAGCATGAAAGCCTGTCTCGCCTGGATCGGCAAGGGCGCGAGCCTCGCGCTGACCGGCCCGGACATCGGCACAGCCCCATCCATGGTGTCCGTGCGCATCATCGATGCCAACACGGCACGCTCGGCGGTCAGCGCACCGCTCGATACGAGCCACGCCGAAACCAGGCTATTCGCACAGGGGATCGGCTCGAAGGAGCTGTTCGACTGGTGCGTCGAGGCCGGATTCAGCTATTTCACGTTTGGCGCATTGGACTATCCGGAAAGCGACGGCAAGCCTCGCGACTCATCCAGCCTGCCCTTGATGCGCCTGCTCTCGCTGGTCGCCACGGATGGCAAGACGGCAGAGATGGAAGAGATATTCAAGCTCGACCCCAAGCTGGCGTTTGAATTGTTGCGGCTGGTCAATTCCACGGCCAACGCGATACGCACCGAAATCACCAGCTTCGCCCAGGCGATCATGGTATTGGGACGACGCCAGCTGCAACGCTGGCTGCAACTGCTGATGTTCTCGCAGCGCAAACAGGGGGATGACAGCCCCAACATCCTGATGCAGCGTGCCGCCGAGCGCGGCAGGATGATGGAGCTGCTCGCCGCGGAAGGAAATGGAACCGCCGACCGCGAACAGGCCTTCATGGTCGGCGTGTTTTCCGTGCTGGACATCCTGATGGCGACCCCGCTGGCCGAATTGCTGAAATCCATCTCCCTGCCGCAACCGGTGGAACAGGCGTTGCTGGAACGCACAGGCAGACTGGGACAGTTGCTCGACCTGGTATGCGCTGCCGAGAACAGCGATTTCGCCGGGGTGCGGCGAGTGCTGCCCGACTTGGGCATCTCACCGGGCGCATTGAGCCGGTCACAGCTCGGCGCCATTTTCTGGGCCTTATCAGTCATCGGATCGAAATGAAAACGTCAGCCGACTCTTCAACCGATAACAGCCGCACCTTCGCCGCGACAGGCGGCATCGTGCATGTCGTACTGCACTGCGAGGAGCAGGATTTCGCACGCACCCTGGGCAACGTGATCCAGCAGGCCTTCGACTGGCCCGAGGTGTATTGCCAGTTCAATGGACGGGCGAAACACCTGTCCGGCCGGAATAAGTTAACCGAAGACTGGCGCGTGCTGGCGGAACGGGCGGAGCGCGAAGACCAGGCAGCCTGGTCGCCGGGCAACGGTCACGACGACGATTCCCTGCAGCTGTGCTGCCCGTTGCTCGCCCGGGATGAGATGATAGGCGCGCTGTGCGTGCGTGCGCCGCTGTCCGTCTTGCCGACGCTGCAATCCCTGGCCGAATTGATCACGGCCACTCTGCTCGACCGCATGTTGTTCGACGAGCGCAAGCGCGATCTGCTGGCAAACGAAGAACAGCTGGCGCGCCAGCAGCAGATACTCGATCAGATCCACGATTCGGTCATCACGATGGACCTGAGCGGCTATATCACCGGATGGAACAAAGGAGCGGAACTGCAGTTCGGCTACAGCGCCGATGAGGCGATAGGCAAGAACATCCTGTTCCTGTACGCCGACGAAGAAGAGGACTCGCTGCTACACGAAGCCTTCCTCGAACACGGCGGGCGGGAAATGGTGGTCAAGCGCCGCAAGAAATCCGGCGAGGTGTTCTGGGCCAGCCTGAGCCTTTCGCTGTCGCGCGACGCGCAAGGCCATCCCAGCGCGATCCTGGGCTATCTGGTGGATATCACCGAACGCCTCAAGGCAGAAGCCGAATTGCGGCTGCAGGCGGCCATCTTCGAATACAGCGACGAAGGCATCATCGTCACCGACGTGACGAAACGCATCATTTCGGTGAATCGTTCCTTCACCAAGATCACCGGTTACGAGGCACACGAGGCCATCGGAAACTTCCCGTCGATACTGAAATCCGGGCTGCATGACCCGGCCTTTTACGGCGAGATGAACGCCTCGATCGCCGACAACGGACACTGGATAGGCGAAGTGTGGAACCGCCGCAAGAACGGCGAAAATTTCTCGGCATGGATATCGATCAGCGGGGTGCACAACAAGGAAGGCGTGATCACCCATTACTTCTCGGTGTTCACGGACCTGACCGAGCGCAAGAATGCGGAGCAGCAGATCTACCGCCTGGCCTATTTCGACGTGCTGACCGGCCTGCCGAACCGGGCCAAGCTCTATACCCTGCTGCGCCAGGCCTTGCTGGAGGCGAAACGCAACAGCACGCATGGCGCGGTGCTGTTCATCGACCTGAACCGTTTCAAGCAGGTCAATGATTCCCTCGGCCATGCGCATGGCGACATTCTGCTCAAGGAAGTCGCGACGCGGCTGTCCGCCAGCCTGCGCAGCGAGGATATCATCGCACGCATCGGCGGCGACGAATTCGTCGTGGCCCTGGTGGATATCAGCAAGAACGAAGATGCCTCCATCGTCGCGCAGAAGATCATCGACAACCTGTCCCGCCCGATCTCGGTGGAGGGGCACGAGTTGCAGATCTCCGCGAGCATCGGCATCAGCACCTATCCCAACGACGGCGACGATGCCGAGACCCTGATCAAGAACGCCGATATCGCGATGTACCGCATCAAGCACAGCGAAGCGCATGACGGCTACCTGTTCTTCTCGCCCGACATGAACCAGCGCGCGCTGGAACGCCTGAATATGGAGAACAACCTGCGGCGCGCACTGGAACAAGGCGAGCTATCGCTCCATTACCAGCCGCAGCAGGATCTCGCGACCGGCGCAATGGTCGGCGCGGAAGTGCTGTTGCGCTGGAACCATCCCGGCACCGGCATGATCTCGCCGGCCGACTTCATCCCGCTGGCCGAAGAGACCGGGTTGATCGTACCGATCGGCCAGTGGATCCTGGAGACCGTGTGCGCACGCAACAAGGAATGGGAGCGTGCCGGGCTGCCGATCGTCAAGCTGGCCGTGAACATTTCCGCCAAGCAGTTCCGCCCTACGCTGCCGAGCCAGGTCGCGGAGATTCTGACCCGCCATGAACTGGATGCACGCTTCCTGGAACTGGAGATCACCGAAAGCATGATCATGCAGAATGTCGAAGGCGTGATCGCGATGATGGGCGAGTTCCAGAAACTGGGCGTCGGCCTGTCGCTGGACGATTTCGGCACCGGCTATTCGTCGTTGAGCTATCTCAAACGCTTCCCGATCGACAAGCTCAAGATCGACCAGTCGTTCGTGCGCGACATCGCGCAAGATGCAGACGACGAGGCCATCACCCGCGCGATCATCAGCCTGTCCAAAAACCTCGGCCTGCGCGTCATCGCGGAAGGGGTGGAAACCGAACAACAACTGGATTTTCTCAGGTCATCCGGATGCGAGGAGATACAGGGCTACTTTTACAGCCGCCCGTTGCCCGAAAAAGATTTTGTGCAATTCCTGCAGCGCGTGAATACCTGAGCGCACACCGACCAGAACGACATGAACGCATCGCCGGAACATCTGGAACTGGGCCAGTTCATCCCCTTCATCTACCACCACAACATGCTGGCCGACCCGGTGCGCATGGACGCGTTCCGTGTCGCCATCGAGCTGGCCGTGCCGCATGGCTCACGCGTGCTGGAACTGGGCGGCGGCACCGGCGTGCTGTCTTTTTTTGCGGCGCAACGCGCGGCCAGGGTCTGGTGCGTGGAACGCAACCCGGAACTGGTGCAGGCCGCGCGCCGCCTGCTCGCGCTGAACCCCGGCGGCGAACGGGTCGAGGTGATCGAGGCCGATGCCTACGACTACCTGCCGCCCGAACCGGTGGATGTGGTGATCTGCGAAATGCTGCATGTCGGCATGCTGCGCGAGAAGCAGGTGCCGGTGCTCGACAGGTTCAAGCGGCGTTATCTTGAGAAGTTCGGCGCACCGCTGCCGCGCTTCGTGCCGGAAGGCTTCATCCAGGCCGTGCAGCCGGTGCAGCAATCATTCGATTTCGGCGGTTACCACGCGCCTGTCCCGTCGCTGCAGGATCCCTCCGCATCGCAGCCGCGCACCCGGGAACTGGGGCTGCCCGCGCTGTTTCAGCTGGCCTGTTACGGTGAGTCGTTGCCGCTGGATTGCCACTGGCAAGGCGAACTCACCGTTGCACAGGACGGGCAACTCAACGCGCTGCGCTTCATCACCAAGAACGTGCTGGCCATCGTCGAGGAAGAACAGCGCACCGTCGACTGGTTCAGCCAATACCTGATCATGCCGCTGGCAGACCCGCTGTCGGTGACGGCAGGTCAACGGCTGGCGGTCGCTTTTTCCTACACGCTGGGTGACCCGATCGCGTCACTCCAGCCGAGCGTGACGCCGTTAACCTAGTCCGGGTATAATGCGCACCACCCTGCACCCTACCAATCAGTGCGGCGGTTTCTTAATCCACTCCCGATCACTTCGATCACTTAATTCGTCTGCCTCGATTGGTGCGGCTCAACTGAGCAGCAGGCCGTCGCAGGAGTTTGCTTTGCCTAATACTGAAATTACTTTCGCCAGCCTGAATCTGGCCGAACCCTTGATGCGTGCTATTGCCGATGCCGGCTACACGAAACCCACCCCCGTGCAGGCCCAGGCGATCCCGCTGGTGCTGGCCGGCGGCGACCTGCTGGCCGGCGCGCAAACCGGCACGGGCAAGACCGCCGGCTTCACGCTGCCCATCCTGCATCTGCTGTCCGCAAAACCCGCCGCGAATCCGCGTCCCGGCCGGCCGCGCTGCCTGATTCTGACCCCGACGCGCGAACTCGCCGCGCAGGTGGAAGAGTCGGTGCAGACCTATGGCAAATACCTGCCGCTGAAATCGATGGTGATGTTCGGCGGCGTGAACATCAATCCGCAGATCAAGGCACTGAAGGGATCGGTCGACATTCTGGTGGCCACGCCTGGACGATTGCTGGATCACGTCGGGCAGAAGACGCTGGATTTGTCCGGCGTCGAAATCCTGATCCTGGATGAGGCAGATCGCATGCTGGACATGGGCTTCATCCGAGACATCAAGAAGATACTCGCGCTGCTGCCCAAACAGCGCCAGAACCTGCTGTTCTCGGCGACCTTCTCCGACGAGATCAAGACGCTGGCCGACGGCCTGCTGCACAACCCCGGCTTCGTCGAGGTGGCGCGCCGCAACACGACATCCGAGCTGGTGGCGCAGAGCGTGCATATGGTGCCGCAGAAGCTGAAGAGCTATTTGCTCGCGCACCTGATCCAGCACAACGACTGGAAGCAAGTGCTGGTGTTCACCCGCACCAAGCACGGCGCGAACCGTCTGGCCGAAAAACTGACCGCCGACGGCATCCCTGCCGCCGCGATCCACGGCAACAAGAGCCAGTCTGCGCGCACCAAGGCGCTGGCGCAGTTCAAGGACGGCACGCTGCCGGTGCTGGTCGCGACCGACATCGCCGCGCGCGGTCTGGACATCGACATGCTGCCGCATGTGGTGAATTTCGAGCTGCCGAACGTGCCGGAAGACTATGTGCACCGCATCGGCCGCACCGGCCGCGCGGGCAGCAGCGGCGCGGCAATCTCGCTGGTGGACAGCGAGGAAATGCAGCACCTGAAGGACATCGAACGCCTGATCAAACACCAGATTCCGCGTGTCGCGATAGACAGCTTCGTACCCCCGGCCAATATTCCGGCGGAAGCGCCGCGTCCGCCGCGTCCACAGCACGGACAACGGCGTCACAGCAACACGACGGCAGGTAACGGCAACCGCAACCAGCCGCCGCGCGACGGCCAGGGTCAGAAGCCGCGCCAGCCCCGCGACTCGCAGGCACGCAGCCCTCAGCAACGCAGCCCGCAACAGCGTGACCAGCAGCGCACCGGAACGCAGGCAGCCAAGCCGCGTCCGGCGCCCAAACCGGCTGCCGACCAGAAACATCTGTCCGAGGCGGCGCGTCATCAGGCCATGCCGCAACCGGCGTTGTTCTCGCCCAAGCCCGCGGCACGCCGAGGCCGTTAACCGGCAGGCCGCATAGCAAAGGGGGCACGGTATACCGTGCCCCCTTTGCGTTTCTGCATGCCGAATTAGGTCTTTTTGCGCAACGCGATCAGCAATGCCCACGCGCCCAGCGCGAGGTAGCACAGCAGCGACCACTCGGGGATGCCGAGCGTGAGGAACGTCCAGCCCTTCGCCGCACATTCGCCCGAACCGTGCAGCAGCTCCTTCAGCACATCGGCCATCGGCATGGTTTCCAGCATGTAATCCAGCCCCGGCCCGCAGGCTGGCACCTGATCCTTGGGCAGGTTCTGTATCCAGATGTGGCGCGCCGCGACCGCGACGCCGGACAGCGACAGCAGGCCGATCAGCGCGGCATAGACGCGCTCGCCCAATCGCTTCGGGCCGTGCAGTGCGGCGAGCGCGAACACCGCCAGAATCGCGATGAAGATCACGCGCTGCACCATGCACAGCGGACACGGGTCCTGATGCTTCACGTATTGCAGGTAGAAGCCGAAGCCCATCAGGCCGCCGACATACAGCGCGCCTGCCAGGTACAGCCAGCGATTAGAGAGGCTACGCCAGAGTTGTCCCATGCTTATTCCGCCTCTTCTATCCATGCCGCCTGGATCGCCTCGAGCACCTTCTCGCCGCCGTGACCGTGATCGTCGTCAAAGTCCTCCAGCGCCACGACCCAGTTATGCAGGTCGGTGAAACGTATGGTCCCGGGATCGATCTCGGGATACGCCTCCGCCAGTTCGATCGCGATCAGCCTGACATCAGTCCATTTCATTTCAGCCCTCCTTCACCATGTTGATGGTGTACTTCGGTATCTCCACAACCAGATCCTTGTTCTCCACGATCGCCTGACAGGACAGGCGCGAGGTCGGCTCCAGCCCCCATGCCTTGTCCAGCATGTCCTCTTCGAGCTCTTCGGCCGGCTTCAGGGTATTGAAACCTTCGCGCAGGATCACATGACAGGTGGTACAGGCGCAGGACTTCTCGCAGGCATGCTCGATCTCGACACCATGCTGCAGCAGCGCGTCGCATATCGATGTTCCGGGTTCGACATTGAACAGCGTGCCCTGGGGGCACAATTCTTCATGCGGCAATACGATGATTTGCGGCATCACTTCACCTCCAGATCGGAAATATTCCTGCCCGCCAGCGCGTGCCCGACGCTCTTGTCCATGCGCGCCTGCGCGAACCTGACCGTGGCATCGTTCAATGCGGTGATGGCGCGTTTGAGTGCGAGATGATCCGTGAGTTGCAGTGCGTCGCGCAATTCAACCATCCTGGTTTCGATGCCCGTGCGCTCGGACGGCTGCAGCAAGTCGCCGTCCTGCTCCAGCGCATGCTGCACGGCTTCGAGCAACTGGTTCGCCTCGGTCTGCTGCTCGCGCAACGCGCGCGCCTGCATATCGTCCTGCGCGTGCTGCGTCGAGTCCTGCAACATGCGCGTGATCTCGGCATCGGACAAACCGTAGGAAGGTTTGACCGTGATGGATGCCTCAATGCCGCAACCCGTCTCGCGTGCCGACACGTTCAGCAGGCCGTCCGCATCCACCTGGAAGGTCACGCGTATGCGCGCCGCGCCCGCCACCATCGCGGGGATGCCGCGCAATTCGAACTTCGCCAGCGAGCGGCAATCGCTGATCAGCTCGCGCTCGCCCTGCACCACATGGATGCTCATCGCGGTCTGGCCGTCCTTGAAGGTCGTGAACTCCTGCGCGCGCGCGGTGGGTATCGTGCTGTTGCGCGGGATGATCTTTTCCGCGAGCCCCCCCATGGTCTCGATGCCCAGGCTGAGCGGGATCACGTCCAGCAGCAGCCAATCGTCGTCACCGCCGCGGTTACCCGCCAGCAGGTTCGCCTGGATCGCCGCGCCGAGCGCCACGACCTTGTCCGGATCGAGATTGGTCAGCGGCGTCTGGCCGAAGAATTCGCCGACCGCATGCTGCACCTGCGGCATGCGCGTCGCGCCGCCAACCATCACCACGCCCTTGATGTCCGCCACGCCCAGACGCGCATCGCGTAGCGCGCGGCGCAACGATTGCAGCGTGCGCTGCACCAGATTCTGCGACATGGACTGGAACTCTGCCCGGGTCAGCAGGTTGTCGATCAGGACGCCGCTAGACAGCACTGCGGTGATGCGCGCCTCGTCATGTTCGGTCAGCTGCTCCTTGGCAGTCCGTGCATGGGTCAGCAGCAGCCTTGTGTCTTGCGGACTCAAGGCCGAGAGATTGTTCTTTTCGAGCAGCCAGCAATGGATGCGCTGGTCGAAATCGTCGCCACCCAGCGCGGAATCGCCGTTCGTGGCCAGCACCTCGAACACGCCGCGCGACAGGCGCAGGATGGAGATATCAAACGTGCCGCCTCCCAGGTCGTACACCGCATACACGCCCTCGGCGGCATTATCCAGCCCGTAGGCGATCGCCGCGGCGGTCGGCTCGTTGAGCAGGCGCAGCACGTTCAGTCCGGCGAGCTTCGCGGCATCCTTGGTGGCCTGCCGCTGCGCATCGTCGAAATAGGCCGGCACCGTGATCACCGCACCGACCAGTTCGCCGCCCAGCGCGGCTTCGGCGCGGACACGCAACACCCTGAGTATCTCCGCGGACACCTCGACCGGGCTTTTCACGCCGGCCACGGTGCGCAGCTGCAGCATGCCGTCCGCATCCACGAAGCGGTACGGCAGGCGGCTGATCTCGCCGACATCCTCGAGGCCGCGTCCCATAAAGCGCTTCACCGACACGATGGTGTTGACCGGATCGTCGCTCTGCGCCGCCTGTGCCGCCTCGCCCACAATCACGCCGCCGTCCGCCGCATAGCGCACCACCGAAGGCAGCATCGCGCGGCCGTCCTCGTCGTTGAGCACCACGCTGATGCCGTTGCGCACCGTCGCCACCAGCGAATTGGTGGTGCCGAGGTCGATGCCCACCGCCAGCCGGTGCTGGTGCGGCAACGTGCTTAGACCGGGTTCCGAAATTTGAAGTAGAGCCATTGTTGCCTTTAAATATCTATCGCATCGTAAGCGGCATGGATCTCTTCGGCGAGTTTTTCCATGAAGCGCAATTTGCGCACCAGTCCAGCAGCCTCGGCGTAATTTTTTTCTGTGTCGATTTTAACCGCAAGCTGCGCTTCGAGCTCGCGCGTTTCGTGGCTCAATCGCGTTTCAAGCTCGTCCAGCGCCACGGTATCGCGTGTCTGCTGCGCCTCGACCACCGCTTCGCGCCACTCCATCTGCGCCATCAGAAAATCCAGCGGCATCGAGGTGTTGGTTTCCTCAAGGGTGTCCACACCGTACAGCGACAGCAGGTAACGCGCGCGGCGGATCGGGCTGCGCAGCGTCTGGTAGGCCTCGTTCACCAGCGTTGCGCGCTGCATCGCGACGCGCTGCTCGGCGTCGGGAAGATGTGCATGCTTGTCGGGATGGACCAGTGTCTGCAACGCGCGATACTGCTGCTCGAGCTGCGACGCGTCTAACTGGAATGACTGTGCGAGACCGAACAGCCGGAAGTGGTTTTGCTGGAAATCGAACTGCATCATTCCGTTTTCAATTCGAAGGCGAGACAAGGCGACGACGATCGAACGACGCAGATAGTGCGCAGATTGCACAGCAAGGAGTGAGCGAGGAAGTCAACGCCGTATCGCCGATGAATTGGAAGCGGCATCAAACCTGGAAGCTTTCGCCGCACCCACATTCATTCTTGACGTTCGGATTGTTGAACTTGAAGCCCTCGTTCAGGCCCTCGCGCTGAAAATCCAGCTCCATGCCGTCGATATACGGCAGGCTTTGCGGATCGACCAGCACCGTCACGCCATGGCTGGCGAACTGCAAGTCATCGCCGCCGATCTCGTCGGCGAACTCCAGCTTGTACGCCATGCCGGAACAGCCGCTGGTGCGCACCCCGATGCGCAACCCGACGCCCTTACCGCGCTTGGCGATGAAATTCAGCACATGCTTCGCAGCACTTTCTGTCAGCGTGATAGCCATGAGTATTCCTTCGAATTAACAGCTGCCCTTGCAGGCCGCAGTTTCCACGTTCGCGCCATGCTTGGCCTTGTAGTCCGCCACCGCCGCCTTGATCGCATCTTCCGCGAGGATGGAGCAGTGTATCTTCACCGGCGGCAATGCCAGCTCTTCGGCGATCTGCGTGTTCTTGATCTGCAGCGCCTGATCGACCGTCTTGCCCTTGACCCATTCGGTCACCAGCGAACTGGACGCGATCGCCGAACCGCAGCCGTAGGTCTTGAACTTGGCGTCTTCGATGATGCCGTCCTTGCCGACCTTGATCTGCAACTTCATCACGTCGCCGCAGGCGGGCGCACCGACCATGCCGGTACCCAGCCCCGCTTCGTCCTTGGCGAACGACCCGACGTTGCGCGGATGTTCGTAGTGATCCAGTAATTTTTCGCTGTATGCCATTTTGTTGCTCCTCTTACTTATTTAGAGAACCGATGATTTGCTTGGCTGGCAAGGCGGAGGACAGCGCCGTTTACGTTTGTGTAAACAAGCTGCCCGACAACGCCGCCAGACGAGCAAAGGGCGGTTCTCTAGTGTGCCGCCCACTGCACGGTGCTCAGATCCACGCCGTCCTGGTACATCTCCCACAACGGCGAGAGCTCGCGCAGCTTGCCTATCTTGTTCTTCAGCAGCTCGATCACGTAATCGACTTCCTCGACGGTGGTAAAACGCCCCACGCTGAAGCGGATCGAGCTGTGCGCCAGTTCATCGCTGCGCCCCAAGGCGCGCAGCACGTAGGACGGTTCCAGGCTGGCCGAGGTGCAGGCCGAGCCGCTGGACACCGCGACATCCTTGATCGCCATGATCAGCGATTCGCCTTCGACGAAATTGAAACTGAGGTTGAGGTTATGCGGCACGCGCTGCTCCATGTCGCCGTTGATATGCACCTCTTCCATGACCATCAGGCCCTTCAGCAGACGGTCGCGCAGCATGCGCACGCGTTCGTTCTCCTGCGCCATCTCTTCTTGCGCGATGCGGAACGCCTCGCCCATGCCGACGATCTGGTGCGTCGCCAGCGTGCCGGAACGCATGCCGCGCTCGTGCCCGCCGCCGTGCATCTGCGCCTCCAGCCGCACGCGCGGTTTGCGCCGCACATACAGCGCGCCTATGCCTTTCGGGCCGTAAGTCTTGTGCGCCGAGAACGACATCAGGTCGACTTTGAGCTGCTGCAGATCGATATCCACCTTGCCGGTCGCCTGCGCGGCATCGACATGGAACAGTATGCCCTTGTCGCGGCAAATCGCGCCGATCGCGGCGATATCCTGGATCACGCCGATTTCATTGTTCACATACATGATCGAAACCAGCACGGTATCGGGACGCAACGCGGCCTTGAACTTTTCCAGATCCAGCAGGCCGGAAGGCTCCGGGTCGAGGTAGGTCGCGCTGTAGCCCTCGCGCTCCAGCTCGCGCACCGTGTCGATCACGGCCTTGTGCTCGATGCGCATCGTGACGATGTGCTTGCCCTTGCCCTGGTAGAAATGCGCCGCGCCCTTGATCGCGAGGTTGTTCGATTCGGTCGCGCCGGAGGTCCAGACGATCTCTTTCGGATCGGCGTTCACCAGCGCGGCGACCTGCGCGCGTGCCAGCTCCACCGCCTCATCGGCTTCCCAGCCGAACGCATGCGAGCGGCTGGCCGGATTGCCGAACTTCTCGGTCAGATACGGAATCATCTTCTCGGCCACGCGCGGATCGACCGGCGTGGTCGCCGAGTAGTCCATATAGATCGGCAGCTTCAATTTCGCGATTTCTTGCATCATATTTCCTTAAGACGCGACATGCAGCGGCGTACTCTTCTTGCCCAGCGCGATGGCCGAGGACTCCGGGGCGCACTTGGTCTGACCATCCACCAGCTGCTGCAGCGAAACGCCTTCCAGATATTCGTATATCTTCTTGTTCAGCCCGTTCCACAGGTCATGGGTGATGCACGGACGCCCGTCGAGGCAATCGCCCCGGCCCTCGCAATTGGTCGCATCCAGCGGCTCATCCACCGCCAGCACGATCTCGGCGATGTTGATCTTACCGGCCGGCTTGGCCAGGCAATAGCCGCCGCCCGGGCCGCGCACGCTATCCACGATGCCGTTGCGGCGCAACTTGCCGAACAGCTGCTCGAGGTAGGACAGCGATATCTTCTGGCGCTCGCTGATCGCGGACAGCGTCACAGGCCCCTTCCCGCCGCGCATCGTCAGATCTACCATCGCCGTCACGGCAAAACGTCCTTTAGTGGTGAGTCGCATGTCTTTTCCTAGTCATTGGGTGAGTCAGGTTAATCCGGAACGGCCAGCGTTGCATCACGGTCCGGATACAACGCTCGAATCATAGAATACCCGATTTTTTTAGTCAACAATATTATTCAGGTGCCTGGGGTCGAATTTATCGGCGGTGGCGCGCTCTTCATCCACGCGCACGCCCATCTTTTCGAGTTGCTGCAGGATGAAGTCGATGCGCTGGTCCACCGTCACGCTATGCCCGAGCAAACCGTGTATCGCCTTGGAAAGCGGGTCGTTCTGGTCGTTGCCGATACCGTAGGCATTGAAACCGCCCGCCAGCTTCTTCTCCTCATCGAGGATACGCGCCGGGATACCCGCAGCCGTCGCACCTGCCGGGACATCCTTGACCACCACCGCATTCGATCCGATCTTGGCATTGTCGCCTATCGTGATCGGGCCGAGTATCTTCGCGCCCGCCCCCACCACCACGCCGTTGCCCAGCGTGGGATGACGCTTGCCCTCTTTCCAGGAGGTGCCGCCCAGCGTCACGCCGTGATACAGCGTGACATCGTCGCCGATCTCGGCAGTCTCGCCGATCACGACGCCCATGCCGTGGTCGATGAAGAAACGCCGCCCGATGGACGCGCCCGGATGGATCTCGATGCCGGTGAACCAGCGCGCGATATGCGACAGGAAGCGCGCCGCCCATTTGAGATTGGCGTGCCACAACTTGTTCGCCATGCGGTGCATGATGCGCGCATGCACGCCCGGATAGCAGGTCAGCACCTCGAAGGTGCTGCGCGCCGCCGGGTCGCGATCGAACACGCTGGCGATGTCTTCTTTGATGTTTTTGAACATTCTTTAATCTGATCCTTGGAGAAACATTGCCGACACATCGCTACTTTTTAAGTATTTCCGGATCGAATTATACCTGTTGCCCCCGGCACAGAGGGCTCGCGCAGCAACGTAGGCTCCTCTTATGTTATGGCTCGGGTATTCGGGGAACACGAAAATGGATTTATTGCTCTGCCATAACGGGCTGAGCTCTGGTAATGAATGTAAATGTAGAGTGTCCTTTTACCTCCGCGTGCAAAGCCTCGACAACCGGGGCATTCGCCGGAACTACCGACTCCCATTGCAACAAGAAATTGGCCCCCGACCCGCCCTCCGACTCGTGCCGTTCGACAAACAATTCATATGTGCCAAGTGGCTTGATAGTCAAAGGCCGCTCGACATATTGTTTTAACAACCTTCCCTCGCCATTGAAATAACGGGCCGAGATCAATCGAACGGGGGTTTTCTGATTGGTATTGCGAATGCTCACAAGGACGGATACCGGAGTCTTCAGCGGAGAGTTATCTCTGAACACTCGATCTCCGTGCCAGATATGGGAATACACGGGCAAATACAGGATCTGTCCAGCATAAAGACTCGCATCATCGGCAATAGCCGATTTCTCGTGGCACAGCATTGCAGCAAGAACGACAGCCAGCCAAGGTTTGCAAAAATTCGAAATTCTCATACGCCATCCCCCCCAAATATCCATTCCCAATCCTGCTATTCGTTCACGACCAATACATCGCATCTGGAATAAGACAACACATGCCGCGTCACGCTTCCAAGCAGCAACTCACCCACGACTGATCGTCCATGTTTGCCAATGACGATCAAGTCCGGGTTCTCCGCCTCTTCCTGTTCGAGAATGACGCGAGCCGCATCGCCATGCTCCACGACCTGATGGAATCGCTGTGTAGTATTACCCATGTCACGTATCAGCTTCTCGATTTGCTCTTGCGCCTTCGCGCTGGCCTGATTACGGTACCGATGGATTTCCTCTTCGGCCACCCCTGCCAGCCAGAGTTTGCCTTCAAATGGCACATCAAAAGCATGGATGAGGGTTATGTTTGCATGGGGAGCGATCGACATCGCCATCCTTAGCGCACAGGCCGAGTGCGGAGACAAATCCACGGGAACGATGATGCGCTGGTAAGGGCCATGCATTGCCCGCTTACTGATCAGAACCGGGCGTTTGCACTTATACAGCAGGTTTTCGGCCGTCGTCCCGAGGAACACATCCCGCAACGGGCTCAGGCCGCGCGCGCCAAGCACCAGCATATCCGCCTGATCGGCCACCGAACTGATCACATTTGCCACATGTCCGACCTCCACGCGCGGAATCGCCGTGAATCCGGTCTTCCCGGCAATATCCTCCACCAGTTCGCCGAGCATGCGTCGGGCATCGTCGAGCAGCTTCGCATCAGCCTCCTTGGTCAAATTGAAAAGCTCGCGCAACGAATCCAGCGTCGAGCCGCTCATCACATGCAGCAGCTCGAGCTGTGAATCCAGCTCAACCGCCAGCGCCGCTGCTCGCATGGCCGCCTGGCGGGCATCATCGGAGAAATCGGTGGCAGCCAACAGTTTGGTGATCTTGTTCATAGTGTTTCCTCCTTGTCCTGATTCGCTCAAGTCCTGGCCCGTTTATGGTTCCGCCTGCGCTTGTAATTCCGCAACAGGGCTTTCTCCATCTCGGCCATAGAAAAGACCAGCAAGCCGGCCACAAACACTTTCAGCCATTCCGAGAGTGTCAGTCTGGTCGCACCGAACACCGCATGAAAGGGTTCGGCATACACATAGGCGATCTGCAGCAAAGCGCAAGCTGCGATAGCAAACAGCACATAGCGGTTGCCCAGCAATCCGTCGCGCGACAGCACCGACCTGAAGATGTAACGACTGTTGAGCAGATAAAACATCTCGGCGAATACGATCGTTGTAACCGCCATGGTGCGGGCTGTTTCCAGGCTGGCGCCGTGATCGAGTTCCCACAGGAAGAGGCCAAGCGCGCCCGTCATCATCAGGATCGAAACCATCGCCACCCGCCAGGCGAAGAACCAGGAAAGCAGGGGCGCGCGCGGGTCGCGGGGGCGGCGGCGCATCACATCGTGTTCGGGGTGCTCGAAGGCCAGCGCCAGCCCGAGCGTGCTGACGGTGGACAGGTTGATCCACAGCACCTGCGCCGGCGTCAGCGGCAGAGTCAGCTCGAACAGGATCGCGGCGATGACCACCAGCGCCTCGCCGCCGTTGGTCGGCAGCATGAACAGGATGAACTTCTGGATGTTGTCGTAGATGCCCCGCCCCTCGCGCACCGCATTGCCGATGGTGGCGAAGTTGTCGTCGACGAGCACCATATCCGCCGCCTCCTTGGCCGCTTCGGTGCCCTTCAGTCCCATCGCGATACCGACATCGGCTCGCTTCAGCGCCGGTGCGTCGTTGACGCCGTCGCCGGTCATCGCGACCACATGCCTCTCCGCCTGCAATGCCTGCACCAGACGCAGCTTGTGCTCCGGGCTGGCACGGGCGAACACGTCTATATCGGGAACAGCCTGACGCAACTGCATGTCGTCCAAGAGTTCGATCTCGGCACCGGTAAGCACTCGCCCGTTCAGCCCTATCCCCAATTGCGCACCGATGGCCCGTGCCGTATCGGCGTGATCTCCTGTGATCATCTTGACCCTAATGCCAGCCCCGCTGCATGTGGCGACCGCTTCGACCGCCTCCTCTCTGGGCGGATCGATCAGTCCGGTCAGCGCCAGCATGGCAAAGCCACCGTCGAGATCGGCGAAATGAACATCCCGTTTCGATTCGTCAACATGCTTCACCGCTATCGCCAGCACACGCAATCCGTCCTTCGCGCAATCCTGTGCATGCCGATGCCAGTAAGCCCTATCCATGGTCTGGCTAGAATCCAGCCCCTGCCGTTCGCACATCTCAAAGATACGTTCCGGCGCTCCTTTGACATAGATGAAACCCCGCCCCTCGTGATCGTGATGCAGGGTCGCCATCAGGCGATGCGCGGATTCGAACGGAATGGCATCGATGCGCGGCAACGCTACGCGCAACTCGGCCGGGTCTGCACCCACCTTGATCGCCAAGGAGAGCAAAGCGCCTTCGGTCGGATCGCCATGCAGTTTCCACGCTTCTTCGCGCCAACTGAGCCGGGCATCATTGCAAAGCACCACGGCACGCATGAGTTCCATCAAATCGGCATGCTCGTCGAGCGATATCGCCGTGCCGGAAAGATGGATCGCGCCCTCGGGGGCATATCCGGCACCGCTCACCTCAAATTTCAGATCGCGGGTAATCACCCGCTGCACCGTCATCTCATTGCGGGTCAATGTACCGGTTTTGTCGGAACAGATCACCGTTACCGAACCCAGGGTCTCGACCGCGGGTAGATGCCGGACAATGGCATTGCGTTCGGCCATGCGCCTCACGCCGAGCGCAAGCGTGATCGTCATGATCGCGGGCAACCCTTCCGGGATCGCCGATGCGGCCAAGGCGACCACCATCATGAACATCTCGGCAGGAGGATGACCGCGCCACAATATCCCGACGACAAAGGTAACCGCAGCCATCAGTACGATTGAAAGCGCAAGCCAACGACCGAAGGTGGATATCTGGCGCAGCAAGGGCGTGGTTACCGTCTGCACCCCTTCGAGCAACACACCGATGCGCCCGATTTCGGTATGGCTCCCGGTCGCCACGACGATCCCCGTCGCCTGACCGGAAGCGACCAGCGTGCCCGAATAGAGCATGCAGGAACGGTCTCCCAGCGAGGCCTCCGGCACGACCGGCACCAGCGACTTCTCGACCACTTCTGATTCGCCGGTCAGGACGGATTCGTTGACGCGCAACCCTTTCTCCGAAATCAGGCGCAGATCGGCGGGGATCTTGTCGCCCGATGCGAGGATGACCACATCGCCCGGAACCAGCAATTCCGCGGCGATGTCGATGCGCTCGCCGTCGCGCAAGACCGCCGCATGGAGAGAAAGCATATTGCGGATCGCGTCGATGGCCTGTTCCGCCTTGCCTTCTTGTATGAAACCGATACATGCATTGACGACTACGGCGAACAGGAGCACCGCCGTATCCATCAAGTGGCCCAGCAGGATCGTGATTGCGGCAGCGACCAGCATCACATAAATCAGAACGTTGTGAAACTGATGCAGGAAGCGCAACCAGGCCGGACGTTTGGGCGGGGACGGAAGCCGATTCAAACCGCAGCGCGTCAAACGCCGCGCCGCCTCTTCGTCGGTCAGCCCATGGTGATCCGTATGCAGTCTCTCGGCAGCGCCATCCGCGCTCAAGGCGTGCCAATCGGCGGTATCGTGATGAGGGCGCACTTGCTTAATCACGGGAATATTCCATCCTGGAGAGCACATGGCGAGCCATGCCTTGCGCCAGTTCGTGCTCGCCCATGAACACCTTGCCGACTTTTTCCTTGTGCAACAAGGCGGCCTCCTCGTCGCTGTGGGTGCGCAACACCACCTCGATATCCGGGTTCAGCTTGCGCGCGATCTCGACCATCTTGCGTACATTGAACGTATCAGGGGTGGCGATGACCAGCATGCTTGCCCGCGCGACATGCGCCTGGATCAGCACCGTGGGATCGGAGGCATCGCCAGAAACCGCAGGAATATGCTGCGTGCGTAATTTTTCCACCAATTCGCGATTTTGCTCGGCGACAACGAACGGAATGCCTCGCTCGGCAAGCGCATCGGCGATGCGGCGTCCGACCCGGCCGTAGCCGATGAGCACCACCTGGCCGGCCAGCAGCGACTGATCGGTCGACATCGGCAGTTGCGCCAGCGGGTCGTCGCGCAGTTCCAGCCTGCGCGCGAACTCGGAACGCTCGCGCAGCCACGACTGTACCGGGGCGATCGCAGCGAAAGCCAGCGAGTTGAAAGCAATCGAAATCAGCGCGCCCGCAAGGATCAGGCTTTGCCCCTCCGGCGACAGCAGCCCCAAGCCCACTCCCATACCGGCGAGAATGAACGAAAATTCGCCGATCTGCGCCAGGCTTGCGCCAACCGTCAGCGCGGTGTTGAGCGGATAGCGGAACATCAGCACCAGCGCGATGGCGGCCATCGTCTTGCCGATCATAACGATGGCCGCAACCGCCAGAACTCTCGCAGGTTGTTCCATGAGAATTTGCGGATCGAACAGCATACCGACCGATACGAAGAACAGCACCGAGAAGGCATCGCGTAGCGGCAGCGATTCATCGGCGGCGCGATGGCTGAATTCCGACTCGCGCAGCATCATGCCGGCAAAGAACGCCCCCAGCGCGAACGACACGCCGAACAATTTGGCCGAGCCGTAGGCCACACCCAGCGCAGCCGCGATCACGCACAGCGAGAACAGTTCACGTGAGCCGGTGCGCGCCACCTGCCACAGCAACCAGGGAAACAGCCTGCGCCCGACCACAAGCATCAGGGCAATGAACGCGGCCACCTTGGCAAGCGTGATGCCGAGTGGAATCAGCATATCGCCGGCTGGCAAGCCAGACGCATTATCGTTGCCCAGCAAACCCGCGAAGACCGGCAATAGCACCAGCACCAGCACCATCGCCAGGTCTTCTACGATCAGCCAGCCCACCGCGATGCGACCATTGATCGATTCGAGCACGCCCCGCGCCTCGAGCGCGCGCAGCAACACCACCGTGCTGGCGCACGACAGTGAGAGGCCGAATACGAGTGCGGCACCAATGCTCCATCCCCAAAACGATGCCACGCTCATGCCCAGTGCCGTCGCCGCCAAAATTTGCACGATGGCGCCCGGCACCGCGATGCGCCGCACCGAAAGTAGGTCGTCGAGCGAGAAATGCAGTCCGACGCCGAACATCAGCAGGATCACACCGATTTCAGCGAGCTGGCCCGCCAGTTCGACATCGGCGACAAAACCCGGCGTGCCGGGGCCAATGATGATTCCGGCCACGAGATAACCAAGCAGGGGCGGCATTCTGAGGCGTGCAGCGGCAAAGCCGAGGATCATTGCCAATCCAAGCCCCACGGAAATCGTCGTTATCAGGTTTATGTCGTGCTGCATTCAGTCAACTCTCGTCGGTTTATTGGAAGTTCTACCGGCAATTGTTCCGGCAAGGGAGCGCTTGTGATGCCAGCCCGTTCGCAGGGCGTTTGCTCTGCCCGACATGGCGGCTCGATTCTAACATCGTACGCAAGGCTCGATCATCCAAGGCAGGAGCGCGACGGTACCGAAAGAAAAGCCCGGCCTCTAGCGGCACTATGCGCAGAATTATCGGCGTCTGCCGACAAACTGCCGATTGGGCTTCATGCTGAATTCCATCCAGGCGCACACCTTATTTCCAATTCTGGAGCGAGGCCGCGCTTTGATTTTCGGGTTAAAAGGTGTGCTGCAGGATGCGATCCCGCCCCCCGTTCTTCACTTCGTACATCAGGGCATCGGCCTGCGCCAGCGCAGCATCGAAATCCGGGGGTGTAACGCCATAGCTGGCGACACCGATGCTGAAGGTCACTGGCCAGCCATATTCGCCCATCGCCGCAAGCAGTCTTTGCCGGAGCTCCCCGACGTAGGAGATGGCGGCTGCCGCATCCATATTCGGCAGCACCAGCGCGAACTCGTCTCCACCGAGTCGGCCGGCAATGTCGCTCGCGCGCACATGTAGGCGCATTACCGCGGCGACCTTCGTCAGCAGCTGGTCGCCTGCATCATGCCCCAGTTCGTCATTGACCTGCTTGAATCTGTCGAGGTCAAAGAACACCACCGTGGATGGAGCGCCTTGCCGCTCGGCCTGGGCAAACGCGGCGCGGCCGCGCTCATGAAATTCCCGGCGGTTTGGCAGCTGTGTCAACGCATCCTCGCGCGCCAGCCGCGATTCACGCTGGAGCACATGCCGCATCTCATCCAACAGCCAGACCCAGCCAACAAAAATCGCCAGCCGCATGCCGATATTGAACAGCAATGGAAACGGATCTGCCTGCTCTCCTGCCAGCAGGCGGTCGGCAACGAACCACTCTGTGGCAGCCAGCAGGGCCAGCCCATAGCCCGCACGGGCACCGACGAACCACGCCGCAATCACTACCGGAAACACAAACAAGACATGGAATTCGTAGGCCAAGCCGGTCTGCGTGTGCAAATAGCCGACCCCCAGCGCGAGCGCCAGCATCGCCGCAACAATGACCTTGCGCGCGCCGGCGCCGGGTTGCCAGAGCAACGCTTTCCGCATTCGCATCAGGCGCCGTCCTTTCCGGACCGGAACGCATAACGAAGCCGTAGAAAAATTCTATTCATACTCGCATCGTGCCGTGAACCAAAACAAAGATCAAGGTTGAGGCTGACGGTGATATTTGGGGGAAGAGAATGGTGCGTTACAAATACACCGACACCATCAGGATCTCATCAAGAACTGCCTCTGGCAGTCGCAATATCGAGAAAATCTTCAGTGAGTTGCTCGCGTTCTCCCAAGTGCTGCTAGTAGATGAACAAACACGCCATGTGCGAGAACGCCTGTCAAGAGAGGAGTTGGCCATCCTTTCCCCCCTGCGCCTACTCCGAGGATATCTACGAGGCGAAGTGCTCTGCCGTATTTGAGCATGTGTATCTCAGCTATCCGGATGCCTTATCATCGAAATGTTCTTCCAGATAGCGATTTTTGAGACGCGCATTGTACTCGGTTGTGACGCTCAGCATGCCGCGCAGGATGTTGATCTCGTCCGGCTCCGGCCTCGCCCTCGCGTACAGGCGGCGCAGCCGTTGCATCATGCGCGCCGGATTCTGCGTGGTGAAGAAACCGATCTCGAACAGCGTCTTCTCCAGATGCGCGTAATAGCCTTCCATCTGCTCGTGCGTTGCCGGGCGCGCCTCGGCCACTTTCGGCACGAAGCCCTGCGCCGCAACGCTCAGTTCATAGCTCATCACCTGCACCGCCGCCGCGAGGTTCAGCGAAGAGAAGTCCGGATTAGTGGGTATGTTGACCAACACCTGAGACTTGCCCATCTCCTCGTTGGTCAGGCCGGACATCTCGGTGCCGAACAGCAGCGCCGCCGGCTGGCTGGCTGCCTGTTGCAGCAACTCGGGCACTGCCGCGCGCGGGGTCTTCACCTCGATCGAGATGTCGCGCAGCCGCGCCGTCATCGCCACCGTGAACACCACGCCCTGCAAGGCCTCGTCGATGGAGCCGCACACCACCGCGTCGCGCAGCACATCGTCGGCCCCCGCGGCCATCGCAACGGCCTGAGGATCGGGGAAAAGGCGCGGATTGATCAGGTACAGATGGCGCAAACCCATCGTCTTCATCGCCCGCGCCGCCGCGCCGATATTGCCCGGATGAGTGGTGTGACTGAGGACGACCCGGATGTTATTTAACATTAGATACTCGATTAAAAAGCGAACCTTTGTCCGCATAACCAGCAACTTAGCTGGCGTATTTTGACAGCTTAGTCGAATGGCTAGTAGTTACATCAGATTACGCAGATTCACGCAGATAAAAACAAAAACCCATGACGCACCCTGTTCTTTGGGGGGTAATCTGCGCCAATCTGCGTAATCTGCGGATTAAGTTGTGTTTAGGGTTTATTCAATACCCGATTCGAACTAAAATGCGCGCTGAATTCCTCCAGCTCATTAAAAAGGTCGTACATATTATGCATCCCATGCTCAACATCGCGGTGAAGGCCGCTCGTCGCGCCGGCAATCTGATCCACCGTTCCGCCGACAAGGTCGATCACCTCACCATCACGAAAAAATCCCACGCGGATTTCGTCAGCGAAGTGGATCGCGCCGCCGAGCAGACCATCATCCAGACCCTGCTGGAGGCCTATCCGGATCACGCAATTCTAGCAGAAGAGAGCGGCGCTCACGGCGAATCGGACTTCGTCTGGATCATCGATCCGCTGGACGGCACGACCAATTTTTTGCACGGTGTGCCGCAATACGCCGTGTCCATCGCGCTGCAGCACAACGGCATCATCACCCAGGCCGTAGTGTACGACCCGACCAAGAACGAACTGTTCACCGCCACGCGCGGACGCGGCGCATTCCTGAACGAAAAGCGCATCCGTGTGACCAAACGCATCCATCTGGCCGACAGCCTGATCGGCACCGGCTTCCCCTATACCAAGTTCGAACACATGGACGCCTACCTCGGCATCTTCAAGGATCTGATGCAAAAGACCGCCGGCCTGCGCCGCCCCGGTTCTGCCGCGCTGGACCTGGCCTGGATGGCCGCGGGTCGCTACGACGGCTTCTTCGAGACCGGCCTGAAACCCTGGGACATCGCCGCAGGCACGCTGCTGATCACCGAAGCGGGCGGCATGGTCAGCGACCTGCACGGCTCCGACACCTTCCTGAAGACCGGCCACATCTGCGCGGGCAACCCGGACATCCACCCGCAACTGCTGAAGGTGATCGCACCGCACCTGACGGCAGCGCTCAAAGGCTGACGTCTGGCGATGTCTGCAACGCATTCCCAGTCGCAGCGGGTAGGTTGGGTTAAGCGCAGCGATACCCAACAATCTCGAACGATGGGTATCGCGTTGCTCAACCCATCCTACGCATCAAGATGACCGAGCCCAAGACGACACAGCACACCCCGATGATGCAGCAATACCTGCGCATCAAGGCCGAGCATCCCGACCTGCTGCTGTTCTACCGGATGGGGGACTTCTACGAGCTGTTCCATGAGGACGCGGCGCGCGCGGCCAAGCTGCTGGACATCACGCTGACGCAACGCGGCTCGTCCGGCGGCAACCCGATCAAGATGGCGGGCGTGCCTTACCATGCTGCGGAGCAATATCTGGCGCGGCTGGTGAAGATGGGCGAATCGGTCGCCATCTGCGAACAGATTGGCGACCCGGCCACCAGCAAAGGCCCGGTCGAGCGCAAGGTGGTGCGCATCGTCACGCCCGGCACGGTCACCGACTCCGCGCTGCTGGAAGAGAAACGCGACAGCCTGCTGCTCGCGCTGCACGAGAATCGGGGCAAGCTGGGCATGGCCTGGATGAATCTGGGGTCGGGGCAATTCTTCGTCAGCGAGACCGCGCCGGAGAACCTGGGTGCCGAACTGGAACGCCTGCAGCCTTCCGAGATCCTGCACGCCGAGAACGCCCGCCTGCAAGCCAATAACCATGCGGCTCTCAAGACCCTGCCCGACTGGCATTTCGAGCTGGAGACATCGCGCCGCGCGCTGTGCCAGCAGTTCGCCACGCTCGACCTGGCCGGGTTCGGCTGCGACGATTTCACGGTGGGGCTGGAAGCCGCAGGCGCGCTGCTGGGCTACGCCAGGCTCACGCAAGGCCAGAGCATCGCCCACATCCGCGGCCTGCAGGTGTACAGCGCCGACCGCTATGTGCGCATGGACGCCGCGACCAGGCGCAACCTCGAGATCACCCAGACCCTGCGCGGCGAACCCGCCCCGACGCTGCTCTCGCTGCTCGACACCTGCGCGACCAACATGGGCAGCCGCCAGCTGGCAAACTGGCTGCACCATCCGCTGCGCGACCGCGCGGTGCTGGGTGCAAGGCTGGATGCGGTGGACGCATTGGGCGAGCTGTTCCGCACGGTGCACGAACACCTGAAACCCAGCGTAGACGTCGAACGCATCACCGCGCGCATCGCGCTGCGCTCGGCAAGGCCGCGCGACCTGTCCGGCCTGCGCGACACGCTGCTGACCCTGCCGCAACTGCATGCCGCGCTGGCCGCGTGCGATGCGCCGCTAATAAATTCGCTGACCGATGCACTGCAAGCCGATGCGCAGCTGGTCGCCATCCTGCAACGCTCGCTGAAAGTCGAGCCCTCCTCCGTGCTGCGCGAAGGCGGTGTGATCGCCGACGGCTTCGATGCCGAGCTCGACGAGCTGCGCGGCATCCAGACCAACTGCGGCGACTTCCTGCTCGCACTGGAAAGCCGCGAACGCGCGCGCACCGGCATCGCGACGCTGAAGGTCGAATACAACCGCGTGCACGGTTTCTACATCGAGGTCAGCGTCGCCAATGCGGACAAGGTGCCGGACGACTACCGCCGCCGCCAGACGCTGAAGAACGCCGAGCGTTACATCACGCCGGAACTGAAGGCGTTCGAAGACAAGGCGCTGTCGGCGAACGAGCGCGCGCTGGCCCGCGAAAAATTCCTGTACGAACAACTGCTCGACCAGCTCGCGCCGCACATCGCGGCATTGCAGCGCATCGCCGCCGCGATCGCCGAACTCGACGTGCTCGCCACGTTCGCCGAACGCGCCGCGACGCTGAATTTCAGCGCACCGCAATTCGTGGACGATGCCGTTCTGAAGATAAGCAAGGGACGGCATCCGGTCGTCGAGGCACAAGTGGAACAGTTCATCGCGAACGATACCGACCTGCACGACGCGCGCCGCATGCTGCTGATCACCGGCCCGAACATGGGCGGTAAATCCACCTACATGCGTCAGGTCGCGCTGATCGCACTGCTCGCGCATGTCGGCTGCTTCGTCCCGGCGCAGCAGGCCGTGATCGGCGAAATCGACCAGATCTTCACGCGCATCGGCGCATCGGATGACCTGGCCAGCGGGCGCTCCACCTTCATGGTCGAGATGACTGAGGCCGCCAACATCCTGCACAACGCCACCGAGAAAAGTCTGGTGCTGGTCGACGAGATCGGGCGCGGCACCTCCACCTTCGACGGCCTAGCCCTCGCCTACGCGATCGCGCGCCACCTGCTGGAGATGAACCGCAGCTACACGCTGTTCGCGACCCACTACTTCGAACTCACGCGCCTGAACGAAGAATTCCAGCAGCTCGCCAATGTTCACCTGTCCGCCGTCGAACACCAGCACAGCATCGTGTTCCTGCACGCGGTCAACGAAGGCGCGGCCAGCCAGAGCTACGGCCTGCAGGTCGCCGCGCTCGCGGGCGTGCCGAACGGCGTGATCCGCAGCGCGAAGAAACAGCTGGTCAGGCTGGAACAACAGAGCGCCGCGCAGAACCCGCAAGGCGACCTGTTCGCCGCCCCGCCGCCCTACGAAGCGCCGGAGCCGGAAGAGCATCCGCTAGTCGCGGCGCTACGCGATTTGCAGCCGGACGAGATGAGTCCGAAGGAAGCGCTGGAAAGGCTGTATCAGTTGAAGAAGCTAATTTAATTTTTTCTAACAAAACATTTAAGCGAGATGAACTCAGAGAGTATAAATTCAAAGCAGTCATTAAGTAGCCTACTCAAAAGTCTTCCTGCTTTTGCTATTGGCATAACAACTACTTGTTTTGTTCTGGGATTGCTTATCGTAAATCTACGGCAAGCTCAGTATGGAATTTACTCGCTTGATTTTGTTCGTACCGAATACATGCTAGTCGGTGCAGTATTTCTGTTCCTAGTAACTTGTTCTCAGCTCATATTTATTCGAATCTCATCTGACTCAAGACCTCTTAAAACCGCTTGGAAAGAACGTAAATTTGGTCACATCACGATTGAAATATTTTCCATATTGATGGTTGGCACTGCTCTGTTTCAGTTCATTTTCATCTCCTGTTTCCACACAACATTTCCATTCAACGAAGGTTGGGCTTGGATTTCAGTTTTTACTCTTACAATGTTCGGATATGTAGTCAAAGGTGCTTACGAAGAAGCACTCAACTTACTTCCAAGCAACAGTGGCAATAGTGAACCTTCTGCAAAACCCACTGGAAATCCAAACACCGTTGTCATTCTCATCACCTCATTGCTTGGCTTTTTGGCAACATATTCAAATTTCACATACCCTCATATTTCGCCAGCACTAGGTGGGGGAGATAAGTCATCTATCGTTCTTATCCCTACGCCGAGAGGCTTAGAAATAGGTAAAGCCTTGTCATTACCTATTCAGAACAACCAAACAATCGGCCCCATCAATATCCTGACTGAAACTGAAAAAGAAATCGTCATACTCGTCCCTGATGACCTTACAGAAAAAATGCATGCGATAAGGTTAAACAGGGATTTGTTTGAAGCCATTCAAGCAACCCATAAAAAATAGACAGAACTAAAGGAAGCGGCATCGCAATAGATCGAACCACTCCAACAAGGAGCCGCTGAAATGTCCGACCGCTACTTCACCAAGCAAACCTTCGCCTTCCTCGAAGCGCTCGCCGAGAACAACACCCGCGAGTGGTTCGAGGCACACAAACAGGATTACGAGGATTTCGTGCGCGGCCCGGCGCTGGACTTCATAGGCGACATGTCGGACGAGATGCCCGCGATCTCGCGGCACTTTCTGGCGCAGCCGAAGAAGGTGGGCGGTTCGTTGATGCGCGTGCAGCGCGACACGCGTTTCAGCCGCGACAAGACGCCGTACAAGACCAACATCGGCATCCAGTTCCGTCACGAGGTGGGCAAGGATGTGCATGCGCCGGGCTATTACCTGCACATCGCACCGGACGGATGTTTTCTCGGCATCGGCCTGTGGCGTCCCGATGCGGATGCGCTGTTCAGGATACGCCGGGCCATCGTCGAACATCCCGATGCCTGGGTCGCGGCGCGCGACGACAAGGCGTTCCGCCAGCATTTCACGCCGGAAGGCGACTCTCTGGTCAACGCGCCGCGCGGCTTTGCGAAGGATCATCCGCTGGTGGAGGACTTGAAGCGCAAAGATTTCATCGGCATGGCCGCATTGAGCGCAGCAGAAGTGACTTCGAAGGAACTGCGCCCGCTGGTGGTGGAGCGCTTCCGGCAGGCTGCGCCTTACATGGAGTTCCTGTGCAAGTCGCTGGGGTTGCGCTTTTAGGGGCCGCGACGCGGCACACACCGATTTTTTTCAAGAAAGACCGGAAACTTTTTCCCATTTACAGGGACAATCACTTCTCACTCAAAAAGGGTTGAACCATGATCGTTCGCGGCAGGCCGTCCGGCTTAAGGTTGTTTCTGGTTTTTCGCGGTTCCGTCCTGAAAGACATCTGGCTGGTGCTGCTGGTCAACATCCTCCTCGCCACGGCGGTGACGATGACGCACGGCGACCTGTTCAATCACAAGATCACGCTGACCGCGATCCCGTTCACGCTGATCGGCCTGCCGCTGGCGATCTTCCTCGGCTTCCGCAACAACGCGGCCTATGACCGTTACTGCGAAGGCCGCAAGCTGTGGGGCGAGATCGTGTTGCAGAACCGGAATTTCGCGCGCCAGTGCCTGACGCTGATCGAGCATGCGCAGCCGCTCAAGCCCGGCCTCGGCCTGGACGATGTGCGCGTGCGGATGATCTACCGCACCATCGCCTTCTCGCATGCGCTGCGCCATCTGCTGCGCGGCACGGACACCTCCGCCGAAATCAAGCCGCTGCTGACGCAGGACGAATGGCAGCAAAGCAGCAAGGCCGCGAACGTTCCCGATTACCTGATGCACCGGATGGGCAGCGACCTGCGCCTGTGCATGGACGGGAAGCGGATCGATCCCTGCCTGGCGGCGAACATCGATGCGAGCATGTCGGCGATCACCGCGGCCGCGGCTGCCTGCGAACGCATCAAGAGCACGCCCATTCCCTTTTCCTACACGCTGCTGCTGCACCGCACGGCTTACCTGTACTGCTTCCTGCTGCCGTTCGGCCTGGTCGATACGATAGGCTTCATGACGCCATTTGTCGTCGGCCTCGTCGCTTATACCTTCTTCGGGCTGGATGCGCTGGGCGACGAGATCGAAGAACCCTTCGGCAACCTGCCCAACGATCTGGCGCTGGATGCGATCTGCCGCGGGATCGAGATCAACCTGCGCGACACGCTGGGCGAGGCGCACGGACTGACGCCGTTGCAGCCGGTGAATTATTGTCTGATGTAAACAAAGAATTCCGACGAGGGCAACGGCCTACGGCGCAGCTCAAAACCTGACAATTTTGGTGTAATTTATTCCAAAAAAGAAATGTGCTAAATTTTCTCCGGGATGAATTTTTCGCCCATTGATAAACCAATCTGGAGGGGACCTGAATGAATATTTTATCTAGCATACTTATCGTTATCGGAATCGCTGCAGCCATTGGCATCATCCTGGCAACCCTTACCGAGAAAGCAAGAAACAAGTAATCCCTGAGGGCTTGGCCCCGACAGCGCCAGGCCCTCATCGGCTCCGCTCATCCAAATTCAAGCAACACCCGGCAACATCAGGCTCGAATCGTTTCGGGCAGCACAGTCCGCGCTCTCCCTAAGGAGTACGCGGACTTTTTCGTTTTAGGTTATCGTCCGCCTATCTGATCGGGGTGCCAAATGAAACTACGCGTATTGATACTGGGCTATGGCGAGATGGGGCATGCCATGGAATATCTGCTAGCTGCGCGCCACGACGTACGCATCTGGAACATGGGCGAGGTCGTGAGGGGCAGCCATGCGACGCTGGAGGACGAGGTCGCCGAGGCGCAGGTGGTGCTGTTCTGCCTGCCCGTGAATCCGCACCATGAGATCGCGAGCCGCATCGCGCCACATCTCGCAACAGACAGCCTGTGCCTGAGCATCGCGAAGGGGCTGGACGAATCGGGGCGGACGGCGGCCCAGGTGTTCGAGTCCGTGTTCACGGACGAGCATCACTACGGCGTGGTGTACGGGCCGATGATCTCGGAGGAGCTCAGGGCCGGACGGCATGGCTTTGCCGATGCGGTGTTGTCCGACGCGGCGGATTTCGGGGTGTTGCACGGCCTGTTCCGGGGCAGCGCGCTGGTGTGCCAGCAGGCGTCGGACATGCATGGCAGGAGCTGGTCGGTGATCCTGAAGAACGTGTATGCGATCCTGTTCGGCGTGGCGGATGAGCTGAAGCTGGGGGACAACATGCGCGGGCATCTGATGGTCGCCGCGATCGCGGAACTGTCCGGCATCGTGCAGTCGTTCGGCGGGCAGGCGCACACGCCTTACAGCTATGCCGGGCTCGGCGACCTGCTGACGACGGCGACGAGCGCGGGTTCGCATCATCATGCGCTCGGCCAACAACTGGTGCGCGGCGAATGGGAGGACATCTCGGGCGAAGGCGTGCACACCCTGCGCATGGTCGAGAAATACCGGTTGTTAGAGTGGCGCGCCTATCCGCTGTTCGCGCTGTCGCACGACATCGTGACCGCGCCGGAGACGCTGCATGAACGCGTGCAGGATTATCTGAAGTTGCTGCGCGAGACGGAGAGCTGTGCGATCTGAGACCTGAGGTGCCGGGCGTCTAGCCCGCCTTCACCGCGGCGGCGAGCGCCGCGATCTTGCCGAGCGCCTCGGTCATCTCGTTGGCCCTGGCCTCCAGCGCGGCGAACTCCCGGGCCTTGGCTTCCAGTTCGGCGGTCTTTTCCGCAAACCCGGCCGTTTTTTCCTGCTCCTGCTGCAGGCCTTCCCGGAGCTGCTCGACCATCCGGGTCTGTTCGAGCGACTTGCTCTTCACTTCTTCGATCTGGGCGTTCTTCTTTGCGAGCTCCTGCGCCTCCAGTTCGGCCAGGCTCCTGACCTGGGCGTCCTGCTCGGCCATCTTCTGGACGATCTCGGCGGCTTTTTCCTGTTCCTGCTTGAGGCTGGCCCGCAGCTGCACGATGGTCTTCAGGTTCTCGAGCGACCGGCTCTTCTCTTCCTCGAGCTGTGCCTCTTTCACGGCGAGCTCGTCCGTTTTCGGCCCGGACGACTCGTTCAATCTGGCTTCCAGCCCGGCCGCCTTCGCTGCCATCTCGGACGTCCTGGCCTGTTCCAGCTTGAGGCTTTCCCGGAGCTGCTCGATCTTTTTCATCTGCTCGAGCGACAGCTTCCGCTCTTCTTCGAGCTGGATGCCCAGTTTCGCCGATTCAAACGGGCTGACTTGATCGTCCACAGGATTGCCCTGCGCGGCAGGGCTCTTTGCGTCGTCGGTATAGGCGCGAATCTTCACGGTTTTTTCCATAGCTTCCATTCTATGTGGATTCCGGCTTGCCGCGCAACACTTGCAAGGGAGGTTGGCAACCCAACAGAGGCAAGCCCTTTCAGCGCGTCCAGGGCGCATTCTCAATCCGTTCCGGCGCAGCGAACTATAGGTGTTAGACTCGAACCACTTATGGACATAGCAGAAATCGCCGGACGGCTGAAACACACCGGCTACATCGTTCTGGATCAACCGCTGCTGGATAAATTATCGGCGCAGTTATTCACGCGTTGCCACGACGATGGCCCGGCGAGATTTCAAGCCGCACAGGTCGGAAGAGGCGCAGCCAAACAACAGATCCATTCGATACGCGGCGATGTCATCGATTGGCTGGATGCGAGCAACAACATCGACCAAGCCTATCTGGCCTGGATGGAAGAGCTGCGCATGGGGCTGAATGCGGCACTGTACCTGGGGTTGTTCGATTACGAATGCCACTATGCGATCTATGAGGCAGGTGACGGCTATGCCAAACATTCCGACGTATTGAACGGCAAACGGAACCGGATACTGACCACCGTGCTGTACCTGAATGAAGACTGGCAGCGCAGCGACGGCGGCGAACTGGTTTTATTCGAGCCGGCGGGCGACGCCGTGATCGCGACGGTCAACCCGACATTCGGCAAGATGATCATCTTTCTGAGCGATGCGTTTCCGCATGAAGTGCTGATCTCCCACAGCACCCGGCGCAGCATCGCCGGCTGGTTCCGCGCCAGCGGCAGTTAACCCCGCAGCGGATTATTGTCAGCGCGTCTCGAGCGCGTGCGCGATGCGTTCCAGCGCGGCGGCGATCACATGGCGCGGCGAGGCGATGTTCAGGCGCATGAAGCCGCTGCCGCCCTGGCCGAACGCGGTGCCGGGATTCATGCCGACCCCGGCCTGCTGCACGAAGAACTCGCGCAGCTGCGCATCGGGCATCTGCAACTCGCGGCAATCCAGCCACAGCAGATACGTGCCCTCCGACGAAATCACGCGGATCGCGGGCAGATGCGTCTCCAGATATTTGCCGACGAAATCGCGGTTGTCGCGCAGGTAGGCCAGCAGGCTGTCCAGCCAGGCTGCGCCGCCGCGATAGGCGGCCTCGAACGCGGCGATGCTGAACGGGTTGGTGTTGCCTACATGCAGGCTGTCGAAGACTGTTTTCAGCGCGTCGCGCTGTGCGGGGTCGGGCACGATCAGGCTGGACAGGCCAAGGCCGGGGATGTTGAAGGTCTTGCTCGGCGCGATGGCCGTGATGACCTTGTCCGTCTCGTTCGCCAGCGTGGCGAGCGCGGTGTGCTTGATTCCGGGATAGACCAAATCCGCGTGTATCTCGTCCGACAGTATCGTCAGGTCGTGGCGGCGCGCGATGCGCAGAATCTCCTGCAGCTCCACGCCACTCCATACGCGCCCGACCGGGTTATGCGGCGAGCACAACAACAGCAGGCGCGCGCCGTCTGCGGCGCACCGTTCGAAATGCTCGAAGTCGATACGGTAGCGCCCCTGCTCCAGACGCAGCGGATTCTGGATCAGGCGGCGCTGGTTGGTCGTCACCGCCGAGAAGAACGGAAAATAGACGGGCGGCTGGACGATGACGCCCTCCCCTTGCTGCGTGCAGGCCATCACGGTCGCGAACAGCGACGGCACCACGCCGGGCGCCATCACGATCCAGTCGCGTTGCACCTCCCAGCCGTGGCGATGTTTCAACCAGGCTATCAGCGCGTCATACAGGCTGTCCGGGTAGAAGGTGTAGCCGTATACCGGATGCGCGGCGCGTTCGGCGAGCGCGCGCGTCGTTTCGGGCTGCCGGAGCCGAAGGGGCTCTTGCTGCTCGGCGTGCAGGGGTGCGGGAAAAGCCTGACGGCGAAGGCGATCGCGTCTCAGTGGAGCCTGCCTTTGCTGCGGCTCGACATGGGCCGGATCTTCAGCGGGCTCGTCGGGTCGAGCG